>Ga0209762_100015_pt1 | contig 272711 bp, 225 predicted proteins | sample UppTromiDAQMD021_FD_185834 | JGI IMG/M metagenome (GOLD analysis project Ga0209762, IMG submission 185834) | Upper troposphere microbial communities from Maryland, USA - DAQMD-021 (SPAdes) (version 2) | ecosystem: Environmental > Air > Outdoor Air > Unclassified | place: USA: Maryland, Virginia... | reverse complement strand
GTCCGGTTGCGGGGGTGTCCGCGGCATGGATGCCGCGGCCAAGCCCCCAGGGACGGGTTTACGGCGTCCCCCGCAACCGGACCCACCCCGCCATCCCACGGATAGCCCGCTTTTGATGTTGATGTTGATGTTGATGTTGCTGTTGCTTCGGCGGGTGCCGGGCGCAGCCCGGCCCCACTTCAGAACCCCAGTGGGGTGTCGCCCAGCACCGGTTGCAGCTGGCTGCGGAACAGCGCCTGGATGCGTTCCAGTGCCGCCTCGTCGTTGCCTTCGAAACGCAGCACCAGCACCGGCGTGGTGTTGGAGGCGCGCACCAGGCCCCAGCCATCGGGGAAGTCCACGCGCAGGCCATCGATGGTCGACAGCCGACCGCCCACATACGGGTTGTCGGGCGACTGCGCCGCCGCCACCAGCATCGCCACCAGCGCATGCGGCGTGCCTTCGGCCACCGGTACCTTCAGTTCCGGCGTGGCCACCATCTCCGGCAGCTCGGCCAACACCTCATCCGGCGTTTCCTCGCGCTGGGCCAGGATCTCCAGCAGGCGCGCGGCCGCATACAGGCCGTCATCGAAACCGAACCAGCGCTCCTTGAAGAAGAAGTGGCCACTCATCTCGCCGGCCAGTTCGGCATCGGTCTCGCGCATCTTCGCCTTCATCAGCGAATGCCCGGTCTTCCACATCAGCGGACTGCCACCGTTGCGCAGCACGTGGTCGGACAGCTTGCCGGTGCACTTCACGTCGTAGATCACCATTGCGCCCGGATTGCGCATCAGCACATCGGCGGCGAACAGCATCAGCAGGCGATCGGCGTAGATGATTTTGCCTTCGGCGGTCACCACGCCCAGACGGTCGCCGTCGCCATCGAAGGCCACGCCGAGGTCGGCACCGAAGCGCTTCACCGTCTGCACCAGGTCTTCCAGGTTGGCCGGTTCGCTCGGGTCGGGATGATGGTTGGGGAAGGTGCCGTCGACATCGCAGTACAGCGGAATGACCTCAGCGCCGATCGCTTCCAGCAGCTGGGGTGCGAGCGCGCCGGCGACGCCGTTGCCGGCATCGGCCACCACTTTCAGCGGGCGGTCCAGCTGCACGTCATCGGCGATGCGCTGGATGTAGTCGGCCGCAACGTCCCGCTGCTGGTAGTCGCCCGGTTCGGCGGCCTGTACCAGGCGGCCCTCGACAATGCGCTGGTAAAGATCGGTGATCGCATCACCGGACAGCGTTTCACCGCCGATGACCACCTTGAACCCGTTGTACTCCGGCGGATTGTGGCTGCCGGTCACAGCCACGCAGGTCCCCGTGCGCAGATGGAAGGCGGCGTAATACACCAGCGGGGTCGGCGCCAGGCCGATGTCGATGACTGCACAGCCGGCACGGCGCAGGCCTTCGGCCAGGCCGGCGGCCAGCTCCTGGCCGGACAGGCGGCCATCGCGGCCGATCACCACCTCGCGCAGGCCCTGTTCCAGGGCCACGGTGCCGATGGCCTGGCCGATCAGCGCCGCAGTCTTCGGCGTCAGTTCGCTGCCGATCACGCCACGGATGTCATAGGCGCGGAAGATGCCGGCGGCCAACGCCTCGGCCGGCACCGGCGGTGGCGACGGTGGCGTGGCATCGCCACTGCTGGTCACGGCGGCCACCGCTGGCGGAGCCTGCTGCAGGCTTTCACTCAGGGTGGGGCCATGGTCGGCATCCGCCGCAGCGGCGCGACGTGGCAGCGGCAGGGTCTTTGGCAGGCGGCCACGGCCGACCACCAGCAGCACCGCGATGAACGCCAGCAGCAGCGCGACGATGGCGCTGGCCAGCGCGCCCAGGCCCAACGGCCCGGATTCGACATTGGGGACCGCGGCCACCAGGCGCAACGGCGTGCCCGGGATCGGCCGTGCCAGTGCCTCGGCGCTCTCGGCCAGGCTGGCATCGCCCTGGGTGACCAGATCATGCATACCCTGGCGCAGGCCGAGGAAACCCGTGGTCGGCGCACTGACCTGGTCCAACGGCGCGGTCAGCCGCAGCAACGGCTGGCGCACATAGAGCACCGCCGGCCCAAGGCTGCCCAGCTGTACCGGCGCGGCCAGACCCAGGCGGTTGCCACCGCCATCGCGGACCACGCGCAGGCTGGGCCTGGCTTCGGCCAATGCCGCTTCCAGCAGCGCCAGCCGGGCATAGCCGAAGGTGGCCGGGTCGGCGTAGGCGCTGGCCAGATCGGCGCTCAGCACTTCCGCCTGTTCCACGCCGGTCCAGCTCTCGCGCACGGCCAGTGCCGCTGCAGCGGCATCGCCGGCCTGCAGCGCCTGCTGCACGCGCTCGTTCTTCAGCTGCTGCTGCAGCTGCTTCAGCTGGCCGGCGGCCGCGTCCTGCAGGCCCTGCACGGCCTGGTCACGCGCTTCTTCCAGCGCCAGCCCATTGGCTTCCTGCCGCCATTGCTGCACCGCGCTCCATCCGAACCAGCCGGCCAGCAGGATCAGCAGCACCCCCAGTAGTGGTGCACTGCGACCCAACGACCGTCCCCGCTGTCCTTCCCCGATGCCGCTCATCGATGTCCCCCGTCAACGCACCCCGGTATGGCCGAATCCACCCGTTCCCCGCACGCTGTCGGTGAAAGTATCCACCACCTGCAGGCTGACGCGGGCGATCGGCACCACCACCAGCTGCGCGATGCGATCGCCCGGCTCGATGGTGAAGGCTTCACGGCCACGGTTCCAGACGCTGATCAGCAGCGGACCCTGGTAGTCGGCGTCGATCAGGCCGGTACCGTTGCCGAGCACAATGCCATGGCGGTGGCCCAGCCCCGAACGCGGCAGGATCACCGCGCACAGGTGCGGATCGGCGATATGGATGGCCAGGCCGCTGGGCACCAGCGCGGTATCGCCCGGCTGCAGGGTCAGCGCGGTATCCAGCGCCGCGCGCAGGTCCATGCCGGCGCTGGCTTCGGTGGCGTAGGCCGGCAGCGGCCAGCTGTCGCCGAAGCGCGGATCGAGCAGCTTGACCTGCAGCGGTTGGGAAGTGGATGCCTGGGTCATGCCTGGAGTCTCCGCGCGATCAGCGCCAGCAGTTGTTCGGCCAGCTCGCGCTTGGAGGTGGCCGGGAATACCTGTTCACCGTCCTGCCAGAAGGCAGTGGCGGCATTGTTGTCGCTCTCGAAACCGCCGCCGCTGATGCCGACCTGATTGGCGATCACCAGGTCCAGGCGCTTGTCGACCAGCTTGCCCCGTGCATATTTCTCCACGTCGTGGGTCTCGGCGGCAAAGCCGACCACCAGCTTCAGCGACTGCGTCTGTGCGGCCACCTCGGCAAGGATGTCCGGCGTGCGCACCAGCTCGATCACCAGTGACTGGCTGTCGGCGGTCTTCTTCAGCTTCTGTGGCGCGACCTGGCGCGGCGTGTAGTCGGAAACGGCCGCCGCACCGATATAGATGTCGGCCGGCAGCGACTTCAGCACGGCATCGCGCATCTGCGCGGCCGAGCGCACGTCGATGCGCTGCACGCCCTGCGGCGTCGGCAGCTGCACCGGGCCACTGACCAGTACCACCTGGGCGCCGAGTGCGGCCGCCGCAGCGGCCAGGGCAAAGCCCATCTTGCCGCTGCTGCGGTTGCCGACGTAACGCACCGGGTCAATGTCTTCATAGGTGGGGCCGGCGCTGATCAGCAGGCGCAGGCCCTGCAGCGCGCGGGTTTCCGGCGCGGCAGCCGGTGCCTCGGCACTGCCGTTGGCGGCCAGCGCGGCGACGATGTCACCCGGTTCGGCCAGACGGCCAGGACCGGATTCGCCTTCGGCCAGCGGACCGTCAACCGGGCCGATTACCTGCGCGCCACGTTGGCGCAGCAGGGCGATATTGGCCTGGGTGGCCGGGTGCAGCCACATGCGATGGTTCATCGCCGGGCAGATCGTCAGCGGCGCGGTGCTGGCCAGGCACAGGGTGCTGACCAGGTCATCGGCATGGCCCTGGGCCAGCCGCGCCAACAGATCGGCGGTGCCGGGGGCGACCACGATGCGGTCGGCCCAGCGGGCCAGCTCGATGTGGCCCATGGCTTGTTCGGCGGCACTGTCCCACAGCGTGGTGCGGGTTGGCTGCCCGGACAGGGCCTGGAAACTGAGCGGAGTGACGAACTGCTGGGCACCGGCGGTCATCGCCACCTGCACCTGGGCGCCAGCGTCGCGCAGGCGCCGCACCAGCTCCAAAGCCTTGTAGGCCGCGATCCCGCCTCCGACGCACAACAGCAGTTTCTGACCTTCCAGCGCGCGGGCCGGCGCGGGAGAAGCATTGGGGGAGTCAGCCACCTGGAATTCCTGTGCAAACGAGGGCGGTAGCTTACCCGATGGTCGGTAATGTCCCGGTACACGGCACACATAGCGGGCGGCTATCAGCAGATGGAGCACGCTCCGCTTGACTCCAGGGATTGCCGGGCATCTGTTTCGGACCTTTCCTATACCTTTGCGGCCCCGCCCTTTTGCAGAATCAGGCGTTGGCCGCTGTGTGCAGCGTCCGTCCGATCCCTGAGGAGCCGCGTGCACCCGCGTATCATCATTGCCGACGACCATCCAGTGGTCCTGCACGGCATCCGCATCGTGCTGCAGACCCACCTGATGGAGATCGTCGGCAGCGCCAGTGACGGCGCGGAGCTACTGCAGCTGCTGGAGCACCATGACTGCGATGCGGTGCTGACCGATCTGTCGATGCCGGGGGACGGCCCGGACGGCCCGGAACTGATCGACGCGCTGCGCGCACGTCATCCGGGGCTGCCGGTGGTGGTGTTGACCGGTGCGCGCCATCCCGGGCTGCTTGACGGCCTGCTGCGCGAAGGCATCAGCGGCCTGGTCGACAAGTGCGCCGATTTCACCGAACTGCCGCAGGCCCTGAGCGCGGCACTGGCCGGCCAGGTGTTCGTTTCCCAGCAGCTGCGCCACCACCTGCAGGCCCGCGACCTGCTGTTCCCGCGCGAACCGGCACCGCTGTCGGCACGCGAGCAGGAGGTGCTGGATCTGCTGGCGGCCGGGCTCAGCGTGAACGCTGCCGCCGAGCGCTGCGGGCGCAGTCCGAAGACCATCAGCCGGCAGAAGGCCGAAGCCAAGCGCAAGCTGGGCCTGCAGAACAACCAGGAACTGTTCGACTATCTGCAGACCCGGCGCGATTGAGGCATCGGGGCTCAGCTGGCTGAAGCGGCGCAACCAGGAGCAGAAAGGACAATGTCTGCCAAAGGCACCTCCGACGATACCCGCCAGGGAACCTGCTCCTCGCCTTCCTTGCGGTGCCCAACGCCAACCAGCACGCGTCCGTCCGGGCTGACCAGAGAGCCTTCCCAACGGGTCTCTTCGGGGAGCTCCACAGGAAGTGCCCGCAGCCAGTCTTCCAGACGACACACGCCGTTGCTGCGCGTCCAGATCAGTGCCTGGTTGGAAAATGGCTCGCTTCCCAGCAGGATTCCGCCCTGCAGATCCATCCACACGATCGACATTGGCTCGTAGCGATCGATCCCTGCGACCTGAAGCGACTGCTCCATGGCGATCTGACCGATCTGGAGGGTGTCATCCGGCATGGGTGCAAGCGAGGCGGGATCGATTTCATCGTTTCGCCACCGGATCCGCATGGGCCTCGCGGGATCGCCTGGTTCAGGCCCGTCGACAAAGAAAATGCCATGGACAACAGCCGGATCCGGGTCGAAATGGGTGGGACGCGTACCGTCGGCTCCTCCTGGTGCCGGAAGAATGCGATAGCCCTCTGCCTCGCTCCACAGGTACGGCTGCTCGCTATCCGGTGAGTGGTAGAGGTACTCCGCCCCCCCGACGACTGTCCCATCAGCGTTCATCGCCAAGCCTCGGTGGGATTGGCTGACCGGGGTAACCGCAACCCGTTCGCCATCAGGCAACCAGCGGAGAACCTGCATCGCGGTCGAGATTCGGGTCTCCACCAGGATGATCTGACCGTCCCTGCTGATTGCCCGAGCCGAACTGTCTTCTGCTTCGTGCTGCCGTGACAGCCAGCGGACACCATCCTGGCTGGACCATCGGAATGCCTGCGAGAAGCAGCATCCGCGACGGCCAGTCCCCGCCAGTACAGCGCCATCGAAGCTTGCCGCCACGACCGCAGCTCCGCTGTTGGCCAACGAGGACAGTTCCTCGTAGGTGGCGGCAGCGCCCCCTGCCCCCGCCGGACCAGGCAGTATCGACGTTGAAAGGATCAGGATCAGGGAAAGTCGCTTCATCAGGTCTCCTAAGCACACCATTGAAGTCTAGAAAAGGCGATCAGTGGATACATTGAAATTTGTTGAAAATCTGCCCGGTAGGCATCGACTGACCCCTCTCATCCCGGTTTCCTGATTTCGGTGGTGGGGCCAAACGTCCAAGCTTGGGGCCATGCCCATCCACGACTGGCCCGAACAGGAACGTCCCCGCGAAAAGCTGATGGCACGCGGGCCCACGGCGCTTTCCGATGCCGAACTGCTGGCGCTGTTCCTGGGCTCCGGTTTCGGCGGCCGCGATGCCGTGCAGACCGCGCGCGACCTGCTGCAGGCGCACGGCCCGTTGCGGGTGCTGCTGGACCGCCCCGCGCGTGAACTGGCCCGCCTGCCCGGGCTCGGCCCGGCGCGCAGCTGTACGCTGGCTGCCGGGCTGGAACTGGCCCACCGCTACCTGGCTGCCGAGCTGGAACATGGCGAGGCGGTCGGCAACAATCCGGCCGCGGTCGGCCGCTACCTGCAGCACCGCCTGCGCGGCCAGGCCCGGGAGATCTTCATGGCCCTGTTCCTGGACAACCGCCACCGGCTGATCGCCTGCGAGGAGTTGTTCCACGGCACCATCAACGCCGCGCCGGTCTACCCCCGCGAAGTGGTGCGGCGCGCCCTGCTGCACAACGCGGCGGCGGTGATCCTCAGTCACAACCACCCCTCGGGCGACCCCGAGCCCTCCGGCGCCGACACCCGCATCACCGACGAACTGCAGCGGGCGCTGGCACTGGTGGATGTGCGCCTGCTGGACCACTTCGTGGTGGGCGAGGGCCGTCCCGTTTCGTTTGCTGAACGAGGCCTGCTGTCAGCGCCCCAGCCCCGCCTGTTCGGCTGAGCGCCCGCCCCGCGTGGGCAGCCGGACGGCGCCACCGGCAGGTTCCGGTCAGCGTGGGCGCTGGTATCTGCGCTAAAATGGGCGATTCCGCCGCTCATTCTCACAGCAGGCCTCGTGAAAAATCTCCTCCGCGCCCTGATCAGCCAAGGCATCGAAGCCTTGCGCGCCAATGGCACCCTGCCCGCCGACTCCCTGCCGCCGGACTTCGTGGTCGAGCGCCCGAAGACCCGCGACCATGGCGACTTCGCCACCAACGCCGCGATGCTGCTGGCCAAGGCCGCGCGCAGCAATCCGCGCGCACTGGCACAGGCGCTGGTCGAGGCGCTGCCGCGCAGCGAGGACGTCAGCAAGGTCGAGATCGCTGGCCCCGGCTTCATCAATTTCTACCTGGCACCGGCCGCGTACCAGCGTGAAGCCGCGTCGGTCATCAAGGAAGGTCACGACTACGGCCGCAACCTGTCCGGCAATGGCCGCACGGTGGGCGTGGAGTACGTGTCGGCCAACCCGACCGGCCCGCTGCATGTCGGCCACGGCCGCGCCGCGGCGATCGGCGACTGCGTGGCGCGCGTGCTCGACGCCAACGGCTGGAACGCCAAGCGCGAGTTCTACTACAACGACGCCGGCGTGCAGATCGAGAATCTGTCGCTGTCGGTGCAGGCCCGCGTAAAGGGCATTGCCCCGGACCAGGACGGCTGGCCGGAAGGCGGCTACCGCGGTGAGTACATCGCCGACGTCGCCCGCGCCTACATGGCCGGTGCCAGTGTCGATCTGGAAGGCACCCTGGTGGTCGGTGCCAAGGACGCAGAGGACATGCAGGCGATCCGTCGCTTCGCCGTGGCCTACCTGCGCAACGAGCAGAACCTGGACCTGGCTGCATTCGGCGTCGACTTCGACATCTACTTCCTGGAAAGCTCGCTGTACGCCGATGGCAAGGTCGCCGAAGCGGTCGCCAAGCTGCAGGCCTCGGGCCACACCTACGAGGAAGGCGGCGCGCTGTGGCTGCGCAGCACCGACTTCGGTGACGACAAGGACCGCGTGATGCGCAAGTCCGACGGCACCTTCACCTACTTCGTGCCGGACGTGGCCTACCACCTGTCCAAGTGGCAGCGCGGCTACGAGCGCGCGATCACCGAGCTCGGCGCCGACCACCACGGTTCACTGGCACGCGTGCGCGCCGGCCTGCAGGCGATGGAAGTGGGCATCCCGCAGGGCTGGCCGGAATACGTGCTGCACCAGATGGTCACCGTCATGCGCGGCGGCGAGGAAGTGAAGCTGTCCAAGCGTGCCGGCAGCTACTTCACCCTGCGCGACCTGATCGAAGAAGCCGGCCGCGATGCCACCCGCTGGTTCCTGATCGCGCGCAAGCCGGATTCGCAGCTGACCTTCGACATCGACCTGGCCCGCCAGCAGAGCAACGACAACCCGGTGTTCTACGTGCAGTACGCGCATGCGCGTGTCTGCAGCCTGCTGCGCCAGGCACAGGAGAAGGGCCTGGTGTACGAACAGGGCAACGGCCTGGCCAACCTCGGCCGCCTGTCCGACGACGCCTCGCTGCTGCTGATGAACGAGATCTCGCGGTACCCGGAAGTGGTGGAAGCGGCCGGCGTGGCGCTGGAACCGCACCTGGTGGCGCAGTACCTGCGTGAATTGGCGCACGCGTTCCACACGTGGTATCACGGGACGCCGGTGCTGGTGGATGACAGCGCCGACCGCAACGCCAAGCTGACCCTGGCCTGCGCCGCGCGCCAGGTGCTGGCCAACGGCCTCGAACTCCTGGGCGTCAGCGCCCCGGAAAAAATGTAAGCATCAGGAGACGCAGTACACATGGCAGCACGACGCGGCAAAAACCAGGCACGACGCAACAGCAGCAGCCAGGGCACACCCGGATGGGTGTGGCTGGTCGCTGGCGTGGCGATCGCGGCCGTGGTGTTCCTGGCGGCGCCGAACCTGTTCAAGGGCGAAGGCGATGGCTTCCTGCGCGCCGGTCCGCAGCCGAACCCGAACGCGCAGCCAGCCCCGGTCGCTGATGCCGACAGCGATGTCGGCACCCAGCCGGCCGCGCAGCCAGCCACGCCGAAGCCGGCAGAACCAGAAAAGCCGGCCGCCACCCAGTACGACTTCTACACCCTGCTGCCGGGCAAGGAAGTCGAGATGTCCGACGCCGAGCTGGCCGCCAGCGCGCGTGCCGAAGACCAGCGCCGGGCCAAGGCCGAAGCGCAGCGTGCGCAGGCCGCTTTGGAAGGCAAGCCGGTTCCGCCGACCACGGCGACCGCACCGGCACCGACAGCAACCGCCAGCGTGGCCAGCACTGCACCGGTCACCGCCACCAGCCGTCCGTTGCCGGCGCCGCTGAGTGAGCGTCCGGCGGCGGCAACGCCGGCGGCCAGCACCACCGCGGCCTCGAACAACACGGCTGCGGCCACCGCGGCGCCGCGTGCGGAAGCTGCATCGGCTGCGACCAGCACGGCGGCCGCTGCCGCACCCGCTGCTGCCGACAACGCCCGCTACATCCTGCAGGCAGGCGCTTTCGGTGCCTCCGGCGATGCCGAGGCGACCAAGGCCAAGCTGGCGATGATGGGGTTGGCCGCACGCGTGGAGTCGGCACAGATCAACGGCAAGACCGTGTACCGCGTGCGCATGGGGCCGTATGGCAGTGCTGGCGAGCTGTCCGAAGCCAAGCAGAAGCTGGATGGCACCGGCCTGCAGGCGATGGCGATCAAGGCGCAGTAAGCCTGCCGATGTGAATGAAAGAGCCGGGCATTGCCCGGCTTTTTTTTGTCTGTGTAGAGTCGAGCCTATGCTCGGCTTCTGTTGAAAGCAGTCGAGCATGGCTCGACGCTACAAATGATCATCAGCCTTCGCGGGCGACCTGGAAACCTGCGAACGACTGGCTGACCGGCATCAGCTCCAGGCGGTTGATGTTGAGGTGCGGCGGCAGCGTGGCCACCCAGAAGATCTGTTCGGCGATGTCTTCGGCGGTCATCGGGTTGGCGCCGGTATAGAGCTTGTCCGACGCAGCCTGGTCACCATGGGTGCGCACCACGGTGAACTCGGTTTCGGCCATGCCCGGCTCGATCGTGGTCACGCGCACGCCGGTGCCATGCAGATCCGAGCGCAGGCCCAGCGAGAACTGGCTGACGAAGGCCTTGGTGCCACCGTAGGCGTTGCCACCCGGGTAGGGGTAGACGCCGGCCACCGAGGAAATGTTGATGATCGCGCCCTTGCGCTCGACCAGTTGCGGCAGCAGGCGGTGGGTCAGGGTCACCAGTGCGGTGATGTTGGTGTCGATCATCGTGGTCCAGTCGGACAGCTTTGCGCTCTGTGCCGGCGCGGTGCCCTGTGCCAGGCCAGCGTTGTTGACCAGCAGGTCGATCTCACCGAACGCCGGCGGCAGCGCCAGCAGCGCCGCTTCCATCGCCACCGGGTCGCGGATGTCGAAGACCGCGGCATGCACCACGTCCTTGCCATAGCGTTCGACCAGCGGCTGCAGGCGTTCGCCGCGGCGGCCGGTGGCGATCACCTTCCAGCCCGCCTGGGCGAAGCGGTGGACGGCAGCGGCGCCGAAGCCGGAAGTGGCGCCGGTAATCAGGACAGTGCGGGTCATCAGGCAACTCCAGGGGGAAAACCAGACCCCCATTCTGGCACCGTCGACCGATCCCCGTGTTGCCAGATCGGCCAGAACCTGGAGCAGAACCCGGGTCAGATCCCTTTGCCTCCAGCAAAGGGATCTGACCCCACCTGCCGGGGTGACCGGTACAATTGGGCCATGATCAACAACGATGTCCTGCGCAGCGTGCGCTACTCCCTGGACCTGGGTGACCACCACGTGGTGACCCTGTGCCAGCTGGCCGATCCGGCCTTCGCGGTGGATACCGAGCAGGTGAAGGCCTGGCTGCGCCGCGATGACGAAGCCGGCTTCGAGGCGATGAACGACAGCGCGCTGGCGCACTTCCTCGATGGCCTGATCGTGCACCTGCGCGGTCGCGACGAGAGCCAGCCGCAACGCGCGGTGGAAACCCGCATCGACAACAACCTGGTGCTGAAGAAGCTGCGCGTGGCCTTCCAGCTGCGTGACGTGGACCTGATGGAAATCTTCGCCAGCGCCGGTTTCAACGTCTCCAAGTCGGAAATCGGTGCGCTGTTCCGCCAGCCCGGCCACACCAACTACCGGCGCTGCCTGGACCAGATGCTGCGCAACTTCCTCAAGGGCCTGAGCCTGCGCCTGCGCGGCTGAGCACGGCCGCGACGAACGCCCGTGCCGCCGGCGTCGGCAACCGCTGCCAGACCAGGTGCACGCGGCGGGTCGGGGTCGGCTGCAGCGGAATCTGTACCACCCCCTGGAACCCGTCGGCGATCAACGCTGGCACGATGCCAACCGCCAGCCCATGGCGGACGAAGCGCTCGATCAGTTCCATCAGATTGACCTCGAAGCGCACCGTATGCGGCAGGCCAGCGGCGGCGAAGGCATCATCGGTCTGCCGGCGCGCGCCGGTGCCGCGCGGGAAGTCGACCAGCGCTTCATCCTGCAGCGCGGCCAATGGCAGCCGCGTGTGCCCGGCCAACCGGTGCGACGGCGCCAGCACCGCCACCAGGTCTTCCTCCTGCAGCATCTGGTGGCAGACGCCATCCAGCCCCGCCGAGGGCGCCAACCCGACCAGGGCGACATCCAGTTCGCGCGACTGCACCTGCGCGATCAGGTCCTCGCTCTTGTCCACCCGCAGCTGGAATTCAACCTGCGGGTGCGCCCGCTGGAAGGCTGCCAGCATCGCCACCACATCGATATCGGTCAGCGAGGAGATCTGCCCGATCGCCAGCAGGCCACGCACCTCGCCAGTGACGGCGGCCACGTCGGCGCGCAGGTGGCGCAGGCTGGCCAGCACCTGCCGCGCGTGAACCAGCAGCACTTCGCCGGCGGCGGTGGCACGTACCTGGCGCGGCAGGCGTTCGAACAGGGGCGTGCCCAGCTCCTGTTCCAGATTGGCAATCTGATGGCTGAGCGCCGACTGCACCACATGGCAGCGCTCGGCGGCACGGGTGAAGTTGCCCTCCTCGGCCAGGGCGACGGCGAATTCAAGCTGCTTGAGATTCACGCAACCATCTCATTTCCAGATGACAGGGATGATGATGATTCATTTCCATCATGACTGCAGCGGGCGGACACTGTGCACCCCCGCATTCTGGAACACCGCGTGAGCCCGTCCCTCCCCCCTCTGCACCGCTGGCAGGTGCTGCTGATGTCGGTCGCCACTGGCGTGGCAGTGGCCAGCAACTACTATGCGCAGCCGCTGCTGCACACCATCGCCGATGCCTTCGGCGTGCCATTCGGCCAGGTCGGCATGGTAGTTACCGTGGCGCAGCTGAGCTATGCGGCCGGGCTGATCCTGCTGGTGCCGCTGGGTGACCTGTTCGAGCGCCGCCGGCTGATCGTGGTGATGAGCCTGCTGTCGGCCACCGGCCTGGTGATCAGTGCCTGTGCACCGTCGCTGGCCTGGCTGCTGGTAGGCACCGCGATCACCGGCCTGTTCTCGGTGGTGGCGCAGGTGCTGGTGCCGTTCGCGGCGACGCTGGCCGCACCCGAGCATCGTGGCCGCGTGGTCGGCACGCTGATGAGCGGGCTGCTGCTGGGCATCCTGCTGGCGCGCACCGTGGCCGGGCTGCTGTCGAGCCTTGGCGACTGGCGCCTGGTCTATGCCATCGCCGCCGGCACCCTGGTGCTGACCGCACTGGCGCTGCAACGTGGCCTGCCACGCTTCCACCACAGCGCTGGCCTCAGCTATTTCGCCCTGCTGCGCTCGATCGGTTCCCTGTTCGTGCAGGAGCCGGTGCTGCGCCATCGCACGCTGCTGGGTGCGTGCAGCTTCGCCATGTTCGCGATCTTCTGGACGCCACTGGCGTTCCTGCTCGCACAGCCACCGTACGCCTACAGCGACGCCACCATCGGCCTGTTCGGACTGGTCGGTGCCGCCGGTACGCTGGCCGCGGGCCTGGCCGGGCGCATGTCCGACCGTGGCCAGACCGGCCGTGCCACTGCCATCGCGCTGGTGCTGTTGCTGCTGTCGTGGCTGCCACTGGGGCTGTCGGCGCACTCGCTGCTGGCACTGCTGGTCGGCGTGGTGGTGCTGGACCTGGCCGCGCAGCTGCTGCACGTCAGCAACCAGAACCTGATCTATGCGCTGCAACCGGCGGCGCGTAACCGCCTCAATGCCGGCTACATGACCGGCTACTTCATCGGCGGCTCGCTGGGTTCACTGCTGTCGGCGCAGGTCTACCAGCGCTTCGGCTGGACCGGCGTCTGCGTGGCCGGCGCCGCTGTTGCCGCGCTGGCCCTGCTGCTGTGGCTGCCCGGCGCGCTGCGCGCGCGCCAGGCTTCGCTGGCCGACTAGAAGCTGCCCTGCAGCGCCAGCTCCCATCGGCCACCGGCATTGCCCGGGAACAGGCGCTTGGCCGCGTTGTCGGTGTCGTGCACGGTGGCCCGCAGCTCCCATGCCGGGGTCAGCGTGGCAATGGCACTGAGCTGGCCATGCAGGTAGTCCGGCCCCTGTGCGGTGGCCAGCCAATACTGGCCCACCGCCGCCTCCAGGCGGACGCGCTCGTGCAGCGGCACACGCACGCCGAGCTGGGCATAGGTGCCGCGATGACCGCCGGCCAGCGCGTCATTGGAATGCGCGACCTGCAGCCAGGCGCGCTGCTTCCAGGTCAACGTGGTATTGAGTTCGGTCCAGTCCAGCGCTCGGCCAGTGCCCGGGTACACGTAGCGGGTCAGGTTGGCATCCAGCGTCCAGTCCGGTGCCAGTGCACCACTCCAACCCGCTACCAGGTCGAACTCGCTGCGCGCGCCGTTGTCCGGCTTGAACGATACGTTGGAGCCCCACGCGCTGGCGTACCAACCGGATGCGAGCGCCACTTTCGCGCCCGCCTGCACCGCCGGGTCGCCGTCGCTCTGCGAGCTGCCGCGCCACACGTAGTCGCTGGTCAATGCCGCGCTGCCACTGACCTGCACCTGCGCCTGCGCGCTGCCGATACCCAGCATTCCTGCCAGCGCTGCCACCATCGCCGCCATCATCCCCTTGCTGTTCACTGCACTGTGTTCCTCGTCGAAGGCGGCCACGCCGCCGGGACAGCAGTGTCGAAGGGAGCGGCGTAACGGATCGAGGGTGCTGCCCGGCCCGCAGCGCAAATTCGGCGTAAATCCCGCTGATCGGGGTCCCCACGTGCCGGCGCGGTATCATGGCCGCCTGTTTCCAGGAACCAATCGCGTGGACGCCATCCTGACCCCGGTATCGATCGGCGAGCTGATCGACAAGATCACCATTCTCGAGATCAAGGCCGAGCGCATCGACGATGCCGCCAAGCTGGCCAATGTGCGCACCGAGCTGGACGGCCTGCTGCCGTTGCTGCAGCAGCAGTTGCAGGCACAGCCGGCGCTGGCCGCGCTGAAGCAACAGCTGAAGGCGATCAACGAACGCATGTGGGACATCCAGGACCAGCTGCGCGACAAGGAAGCGGCGCAGGTGTTCGACGATGCGTTCGTGCAGCTGGCACGTGGCGTGTACGGCACCAATGGCGAGCGCGTGCAGGTGAAGAACGAGATCAATCGTGTGGCCGGTTCAGCGCTGGTGGAAGAGAAGCAGTACCAGGGCGAGTAACGCCGCCTCGATCAGCGTCGATCAGATGGCGGAAGCGGAACAGCTCGCCATCGTTGCGGATGCCCAGCTTGCGGTACGCCGCTCGCTTCTGCGTGCTGATGGTGCTGGCTGCACGCCCACTGCGGCGTGCCATCTCGCCGGTGCTGCAGCCACGCAGCACCCACTGCAGGACGGTGCGCTCGCGGGTACTCAACCGTGGTGAACGCACGGGCTGCTGGCGTTGCCGGCGGGACTGGTTCAACTGTGCACGCAGCTCCGGCGGCACGAAGCGCCCGCCACGGGCAACCACGCTCACTGCGCGCAGCAGCATCTGCGGCGCGCAGGCCTTGGACAGGAATCCGCGCGCACCGGCCTGCAGGGCCAAGGACACGACACCCGCGTTGCAGTGTGCTGACAGCACCAGGATCGGCACTGCCGGCCAATGCCGCGATACGTGCTGCAGCAGTTCCAGGCCTTCACCGCTGTCGCCGATCGGCATGGCGTCAACCAGCAGCAGATCGATCGCGGCCGCCTGCTGCTGCAGGCGCTGCAGCAGATCACCGCTGCGGCCGTAGCTTCCATCGACCTGCAGGCCCGCCTGCCGGGCCAGGACTTCCTGCACGCCATGCCGCAACAGCGGGTGCGGATCCAGCAGCAACAGGCGGTAGGGAGAATCGCGGGGCGACGGAAACGTGGGCATGGTTGCATTCCTGCAGAACAGGCCACTCACCCTAGGGCGCAGCCGACGCCTGCGGAATCCAATTCGTTGCAATGCCGCCCTTCCGCCGCGACACGGTCAGGTAGCGTTTGCCCCGCCGGAAACGCAACAGGCCCGGCATGGGCCGGGCCTGTCGAGGCATCTTCGGCGCGCAGGCGCGCCGACGAAGCAATTACCAGCTGAAGCGCGGGCCGACGGTGTATTCCTTGTCGCCGTCGCGGTTCATCTTCAGCTCGCCGTTCAGGCCCCAGTTCTGGTTCAGCTTGACCTGACCACCCAGGCGGCCGTACCACTGGCCTTCCGGATTGATGCCGTGCTTCTTCGAGAAATCTTCGTAACCGACCATGCCGTAGACCTCGGCATGGGCACCGAAGGCGGTGCGGATGCCGGCTTCGGCGCTGTAGCCGTTGAAGTCCAGGCCGTGCTTCTGGTCGCGCTTCTGGTAGGCAACGCGGGCAACGAAGTCGGTGGTCGGAGCGATTTCAACGTTGTAGCCGGCACCGATCTTCCACTGGTCCAGCTTGATGTTGGTGTTGTCGATTTCCTGGCGGCTGTAATCACCGAAGGCGTGGAAGTTCGGCAGGAAGCCGTACGAACCCTTCACGCCCCAGCCGTCGGCCTTGAACGCATCGATGTCGGTCTTGGCGTAGTCAGCTTCGGCGTAGTTGTAGGACAGGTTCTCAGCAGCCGAGGCGGTGAACGGCAGGGCAGCGGCCAGGGCCAGAGCAATCAGCGAATTCTTCATGGGGGTACACCTTTACTTTCTTATGGTGTGCAGCAGCGCCAGGGCGCCATCGCATCGGGAATGTAAATTCTCCGTTATTCGCCACAACGCTCCCTGAAAACAGCGGTCTTCGCATTGCTGAATTTTTTGGCTTGATTCAGGCTGGGTCTGGCATACGCGCGCGGCACGCGTGCATTCATCCTCTGCAACGGGCATGCGCAGGCAGGATGTCGATCTGCGCCGCCCTGGTTCGTCGGGTACTTGAAGGCCGTGCATGCGGCGCGGTCCATCCGGAGGCAGGCAATGAGCTACATCGATGGTTTCGTACTGGCGGTGCCCACCGCCAACAAGGAGAAGTTCCTCGCCCATGCACGTGCGGGCAACCCGATCTTCGTCGAGTTCGGCGCGCTGCGCGTGGTCGAGTGCTGGGGCGATGATGTACCGCACGGCAAGACCACCGACTTCTTCGGCGCGGTGAAAGCCACAGCGGACGAGACGGTGGTCTTCTCGTGGATCGAATGGCCGGACAAGCCGACCCGCGACGCCGGCATGAAGAAGATGATGGAAGACCCGCGGTTTGATCCCGCGACGAATCCGATGCCGTTCGACGGCGCGCGGATGATCTACGGTGGGTTCGTGCCGATCTACGAGCTGACGCGCTGAACCGGGCGGACGTGCTCAGCGCGCGTCCGTCTCATCGCTGGCGGAGGCATGGCCGGCGCCCAGTGCGGCGCCGGCGCCGAGGCCCACGCTCCCCATGCCGGCGCCCATCCCGCCCCCGCCACCACCGCCGCCTCCAGTGCGGCCACCCTTGGCGTCACCATCGGCGCGGCCCTTGCCACCGCCAATGGCAGCGGGCCGGGTCGGGCCCTGCGGTGGAATCTGCAGGTCGGTCGGAATCGGCGCCAGATCCAGCGCTTCGCGCACGAAGTCGCGCAGCGAGACCACCAGTTCGTGGAGGTGCACCGGCCGCCCCTGTGCCAGTTCGTTGGCCGCACGCGCGGCCAGCCGTACCTGTTCGTCGGTGCCCAGCAACAGGATGTCCGACAGCGCCGCTTCAACGGCGTCGCGGATGCGGCGCGCGCGATCCGAGCGGGGTTCGGCGATGCCTTCGGCATCTTGGCGTTGGCGCAGGTCGCGGCGATGGCTGGGATCCACACCCAGTTCGCCAGTGAACGACCCGCCCAGGGTCTTGTAGGCCGCCATCAGCGTGCGCAGCCGCTCATTGATCTGCCGGTTCTCGCGCTCGCGGCGCTGCTGCAGGGTCTGCATCACCAGCAGGCGGATGCCCACGCCCAGCAGGGTGATCAGGACCAGGCCGGCCAACGTGGACAGCACGCCCTGCCAGGAACTGAAGTCGATACCGCGCATGCCCGGGGCTCCGGCGGGAAGAACCTGCATCTTGCCCCATACCGTGTCCCAGAAACGCGAAAGGCCCCACCACCCGGTGGGTGGCAGGGCCTTCGGTACCCGCGCGATTACTTGCGCTTGGCGACCTTGCGCACAGCCTTCTTGGCCGGAGCCTTCTTCGCCGGAGCCTTCTTGGCAGCGACCTTCTTCAGCGGCGCAGCCTTCTTGGCAACAGTCTTGCGGGTGGCGGCAACCTTCTTGCCAACCGCCTTCTTGGCGACGGCAGCCTTCTTGCCGACGGCCTTCTTGGCAACGGCGGTCTTCTTGCCGACGGCCTTCTTGGCGACAGCGGCCTTCTTGCCGACGACCTTCTTGGCAGCAGCAGTCTTCTTGGTGGCGACCTTCTTGGCGACAGCAGCCTTCTTGCCGACAACCTTCTTGGCAGCCACGACCTTCTTGCCGGCGACCTTCTTGGCGGCGACGGTCTTCTTGGCCACAGCCTTCTTGGCGGTAGCGACCTTCTTGCCGACAACCTTCTTGGCGGCTGCGGCCTTCTTGGCAACGGTCTTCTTCGCGACGGCGGCCTTCTTGGTGGCAGCCTTCTTCACGGTGGCGACCTTCTTGCCAGCAGCCTTGGTGGCAGCCTTGGTGGTCTTCTTGGCAGCGGCGGCCTTCTTGGTCACAGCCTTGCCTGCAGCCGCCTTCTTCTTGGCCACTTCCTTCTTCAGGGCAGCGGCTTCGGCCTTGGCGTTCTTCTTGGCGGCTTCCAGCTTCTTCTTGGCGTTGGCAACGGTCTTGCCGACCGACTTGGCAGCCTTCTCGGCCTTCTTGGCAACGGTCTTCTCGACCTTGGCCACAGCCTTCTTGGCCTTGGCAACGCGGGTACCGGCAGCCTTGGTGGCGCGCTTGACGGTCTTCTTGACCGACTTCACGGCATCTTCGGCGGCGTGGGCGATGGTCTCGCCAACGTTGGTGGCGGTTTCTTTGACGTTCTCGACGGCGTCGGTCACGACCGACACACCATTACCGTTGCTCATGTTGCCCTCCTGGGGGCCTTAAGTATCAAAACGGGGCGATGCTATACCGACATTGACGATCGTGGAACGGGGCATGCGCCAGCAATCGCATCTGCTGCGACGCCGATGGTGTAGCCCACTCCCCTTGGCGGCGATGCATGTGTGCAGGAAACCCCTTCTTTTCAGGACTGCGCCGCGCTGGCGAGGCTGCGGCGGACGTTCGCTGCACGTGCCTGCTCGAATGCAGGCGAAGGTGTGCGTCATGGCGCATCGCGGCACCCGGTTGCGCGGAACTGCGCAAGTATCGGCCTGTATCCGCAGCGCATCCGACGGAGAACGAACGTGTACGCAGCACCTCCGCGGATGACGCCACCAGCCCGAAGCGGGCGACAGTGACCCCGCTTTCCGGCGCCCCGTTTTCATGGCGCATTTATCCAGTTCGCGACACACTCATTCAGCTTGTTTTACCGTAGAGCCGAACGGCCCCCACCCACGCCAGCGAACCGACTCCCATGCGACCGCTTCCCACCCTGCTCACGCTCGCAATCGCCGCCGCCTTCGGTGGCTTTGTTGCCACCGGCCTCAATGCGCACCTGGACAACCGTGCCGATGCCGCGCCGCTGCCGGCGGTGCTGCCCACCGCCGCCGCGTTGCCAGCTTCGGTGGCCGGGCAGGCGGTGCCGTCACTGGCGCCGATGCTGGAGAAGGCGATGCCGGCGGTGGTCAGCGTCAATACCAAGCAGGTGGTGCGGGTGCGCAACCCCTTCTTCAACGACCCGTTCTTCCGCCGCCTGTTCCCGGACATCCCTCAGGAGCGCATCAACGAATCGCTCGGCTCGGGCGTGATCATCGATGCCAAGGAAGGCCTGGTACTGACCAACCACCATGTCATCGACAATGCCGATGACGTGCAGGTGACACTGGCCGACGGGCGCACGGTCAAGGCCGAGTTCCTCGGCTCGGACCGCGATACCGACATCGCGTTGATCCGCATTCCGGCGCAGAACCTGACCGACATCAAGCTTGGCAACAGCGACCAGCTGCGCGTGGGCGACTTCGTGGTGGCCATCGGCAACCCGTTCGGTTTCAGCCAGACGGTCACCTCCGGCATCGTCTCGGCGGTGGGCCGCAGCGGCATCCGCGGGCTGGGCTACCAGAACTTCATCCAGACCGATGCGTCGATCAACCCGGGCAATTCCGGTGGCGCACTGGTCGACCTGCAGGGCCAGCTGGTTGGCATCAACACCGCCAGTTTCAACCCGCAGGGCAGCATGGCCGGCAACATCGGCCTGGGCCTGGCGATCCCCTCCAACCTGGCGCGTAGCGTGGTCGACCAGCTGGTCAAGCACGGCGTGGTGGTGCGCGGCACGCTGGGCGTGGAGAGCCAGAACCTGACCGCACAGATCGCGCAGGGTCTGGGCCTGGGCGAAACCCGCGGCGCACTGGTCACGCGCGTACTGGCCGGATCGGCTGCGGCCGCTGCGGGCCTGAAACCGGGCGACGTCGTGGTGTCGGCCAACGGGCAGCGCGTGGACAGCGCCGAGGCGCTGCACAACGTGGAAGGCCTGGCCACAGTAGGCAGCCCGCTGACGCTGGACGTGCGTCGCGAAGGCAAGCCGCTGCAGATCAAGGCGATATTGAAGGAACAGGCACGCGCGGTCACCGGCGACAGCCTGGACCCGCGCCTGGGCGGTGCCACCTTCGTCGATCTGCCCGAATCGCTGCGCCAGTCCGGCGCTGGCGGCGTCCTGGTCAGCGAGGTCAAGCGCGGCAGCCGCGCCGCCAGCAACGGGCTGCAGCAGGGCGACATCATCACTGATGCAACAGTAGGTGAATTCGCTGACCTGGCCAGCTGGCGCGCCAATTTCCAGCAGCGCCCACCCACCCTGGTGCTGCGCGTGCTGCGTAACAATGGCCAGCAGCAGGGCCAGCTCGTGATGCGCTGATCGCCCAGCCGTAACACCCCCTATACCCGGGCAATGCTATTGCTGTCAGTCCAGGTCGGCACCGCCGTCCCCCGTTCCCCCATCGCAACAGGAGTGATTCGATGAGCCCCACCAATACCGAGAACCTGAAGGACCACCTGGGTGAAGCCGGTTCCCACCTGAAGCAGGCCGCCAGCGCTGCCGGCGGTGCGATCAAGGGCGCAACCGGTGCAGCAACCGACGAACTGCGCATCGGCAAGGCCAACGTCAAGGCGGAGTTGTCCGACAGCGCGCTGTCCGGCCTGGCCGCCGCCGAATTCGGTGGCGCTGCGGCCAAGGAACAGGTCGACGCACTGATGGACAAGGGCAAGGACCTGATCGACAGCGCCGCTGAACTGATCCGCGAACGTCCGCTGGCTTCGTTCGGCGTCGCCTTCGCAGCTGGCTGGATCATCGCCAAGCTGGCCCGCGGCAGCAGCGACAAGTAAGCCGCAGCGTGAGCGAAGAGAACGCGCAAGCGCCTGATCCGGCGGCGACACCGCCGCTGGATGAGAGCATCCGCCAGGTCGGCGCGGCCGGTCGTGCCGCCGCCGATTCTGCCAAGCACACGGTACGCTCCCTGCGCCGGCTGGCTTCGGCCGACTTCGCGCTGGCGCGTAGTGCATTCGGTCGCGCGCTGGCCTGGGCCGGCGTGGCGATCGTGTTTGGAGCCTCGGCCTGGCTGCTGATGGCCGCCACGCTGATCGCCCTGCTGCAGAGCTGGGGCCTGAGCTGGCTGCAGGCCCTGTTGATCACCTCGCTGCTGAGCCTGGCCGTTACCGGCTATGCGATCTGGCGGGTGTCCTACTTCTTCCACCACACCGGCATGCACGCCACCCGGCGCCAGCTGTCGCGCCTGGGCCTGTTCGATGAGCCCAGCGAGGATGACCCTGATGCCGGGGTGCAGCTGCCGGAGGGCAAGCCATGAAGTTCGGCGCGCTGCAGCGGCGGGTAAAGCGCTGCGAACAGGTGGTGACCGTGCGCATGGGTGAGACCCAGGACCACTGGGGCACGCTCAGTCAGGTCTGGCGCCAGGGCTGGTCGCCGCTGCGCATCATCGTGGTGGGCCTGGCCGGTGGCTTCATCGCCGGCAAGCTGGAAGTGCCAGGCAGGGTCAACGGCGCACGCTGGCTGCAGATGGTGGGGTCGGTGTCGAACCTGTTCGCCAGCGCGCAGGCAGCATTCGCTACCGCGATGGCAGCGCAGGCCGCGGCCACCGCCGACGATGCGGCTGAAGAAGCCGAGGATGCCAGCGAACATGCACAGGCGGCAGCATCGGCCGCAGGTGCACGGCCGGCACCCGCACAACAACCGCAGGCAGCGCCGGAACCGGAAGTACGCGAACCGCGACCGGCCGAAGCGGCAACCGAGCTGTCCGAGCGTTGATTCACCGGATCCGCCGCGCCGATCGCGGCCGGCGGATAATGCGTTTCCCTTCCCGGTTGGTGCGTCGATGAGCGAGTCCCTCCTGTCCCCGTCACCGGCTGGCCCGGAAGCGCCCGAGGCGCCACTGCCGCCACCATCGCGCCCGCGCGGGCCGATGTCGCTGGTGGTGCTGGCCGCGCTGGCGGTGGGCTACACGCTGTGGGCCGCACAGGACATCATCCTGCCGGTGTTGCTGGCGATGTTCTTCGCACTGGTCGGCAACCCGATCCTGCGCCTGCTGCAGAAGCTGTGGATCCCACGTGCACTGGGCGCGTTGCTGATCCTCGGTGCCGGCCTGGGCGTGACCGGCTCGCTGGCCGTGCAGCTGATCGGCCCGGCGATGGAATGGGCGCAGGAAGCACCACAGCAGCTGCGCAAGGTGGCCCGGCAGGTGCAGGACCTGACCAAGCCGGTGCAGCAGGCCAACCAGGCCGCGGAGAACTTCGCCCGCGTCGCCGGCGGTGACAGCAACCGCAAGGTGCAGGTGATCCGCACCCAGCTGGACGACCCCTACCGCATGCTGACCCGCGCGCCACGGCTGGCCGCTTCGGTGCTGGCGGTGGTGCTGCTGACCCTGTTCTTCATGATCTACGGGCAGAGCCTGCAGCGCGCGGCGATCGCGTTGTTCCCGAACCGCCAGCAGCAACGCTTCACCAGCGACATCCTGCGGTCGATCGAGCGCGAGGTGTCGCGCTACGTGCTGACCATCAGCGTGATCAACACCCTGGTCGGACTGGTGTTCGCCGGGGTACTGATGCTGCTGGGCATCAGCCTGCAGGAAGCCCTGCTGTGGGGCACGGTGGCCGCGCTGCTGAATTTCGCACCTTACGTGGGCCCGTTGATCGGCGTGGCGCTGATGCTGTTGATGGGCTTCGTCGAGTTCCGCGACCCGCTGCAGGCCCTGTTGCCGGCCGCGGCCTACCTGGGCCTGCACACCCTGGAGGGACAGATGGTGACCCCGATCGTACTGGGGCGGCGCATGAAGCTGTCGCCGCTGGTGCTGATCCTGGCGCTGATGCTGTTCGGCTGGGCCTGGGGCATGATCGGCCTGCTGCTGGCAGTACCGCTGCTGGTCTGCATCAAGCTGGTGCTGGCACGGCTGGACGGCATGCAGGGATGGGCGCGCCTGCTGGAATGAAAGCCCGCGCGGGCAGGGGTAGAATGGCGGGGTGAAATTCCCTGTCCTTGCCATCACCCTCGACCTCGACGACACGCTCTGGCCGTTCGCCCCGATCGGCGCCCGCATCGACCTGGTCCTGCACGAGTGGATGCGTGAACACAGCCCTGCCACCGCCGCGATGTATCCGCTGGCGGCGATGCGCGAACTGCGCGAGCGCTCGTTCCGAGAAAATCCACACCTTCACCATGACCTGAGCGCGCTGCGCCGGCTGACGCTGCAGGAGGCCCTGCAGAACAGCGGCGCCAGCCTGGAATTGCTCGAACCGGCCTACGAGGCGTTCTACGCCGCACGCAACCAGGTCGAGTGCTATCCCGATGCGATCGATGCGCTGGCGCGGATTGCCGCGCGGGTACCGGTGGCGGCGCTGAGCAACGGCAATGCCGATCTGGAGCGGATCGGCCTGGCCCATCACTTCGCCTTCCAGCTGGGCGCGCGCGAACACGGCGCGGCCAAGCCCGAGGCGAGCATCTTCCACGCCGCCTGCACCCGCCTGGGTGTGGCGCCGGCACAGGTGCTGCATGTCGGCGACCACGCCGAGATGGACGTGGCCGGGGCGATCGCCGCCGGCCTGCGCGGCTGCTGGATCAACCGCGAAGCCGCCACCTGGACCCATCCGCAACTGCAGCCGGACCTGCAGTTCGACACCCTCACCGGCCTGGCCGACTGGTTGGATGACAACCTCGATGCCGCCGCACCCCGGAGTACCTGACGCATGAGCGAGATCACTGGTTTCACTGCCGACACCGCCGCAGCACTGCCGCTGCATGTGCTGGGCCGCGAGCAGTTCGCGGCCTGGAAGGACGGCCAGCCGGCCGCCACCCAGGCCTGGCTGGCATCGCAGGGCTTCAATGCCGGCGCACACAGCGTGGCCCTGCTGCCGGGCGCCGACGGCCTGGCCGGTGCGGTGATCGGTGTTGGTGATCGCGCCGACGCCTACAGCTATGCGCATGCCCCGCATGCCCTGCCGGAAGGCAGCGTGTGGCAGCTGGCAACTGAGCTGCCGGCCGAAGAGCAGGCGCTGCTGCAGCTGGGCTGGGGCCTGGGCAGCTATCGCTTCGACCGCTACCGCAAGCGCAACCGCGCTCCGGCGCAGCTGGTGGCTGCACCGTCCGGTGAAGTGGCCGATCTGATCGCCGCCAGCCTGCGCGTGCGTGACTGGGTCAACACCCCGACCGAGGACATGGGCCCGCAGCAGCTGGAGGACGCCGCGCGCGCCCTGGCTCAGGCACATGGCGCGCAGGTCGAGGCGATCACCGGCGAAGAACTGCTGAAGCAGAACTTCCCGGCCATCCATGCCGTCGGCCGCGCATCGCACCGCGCACCGCGCCTGGTGGTGCTGCGCTGGGGCAAGGAAACCGATCCTGCACTGGTGCTGGTCGGCAAGGGCGTGTGCTTCGATACCGGCGGCCTGGACATCAAGCCGGCCGACGGCATGCGCAACATGAAGAAGGACATGGGCGGTGCTGCACACGCACTGGCCCTGGCCGGCCTGGTCATGGCACGCGGGCTTCCGGTGCGCCTGACACTGCTGGTGCCGGCGGTGGAGAATGCGATCGGCCCGGATGCGTTCCGCCCGGGCGAAGTCATCGCCACCCGCAAGGGCCTGAGCGTGGAGATCGACAACACCGACGCCGAAGGCCGCGTGATCCTGTGCGACGCGTTGACCTTCGCCAGCGAACAGAAGCCGGACCTGGTGCTGGATTTCGCCACCCTTACCGGCGCTGCGCGCATCGCACTCGGTCCCGACCTGCCGGCACTGTTCAGCAATGACGACGCGGTCGCCCAGCAGTGGCTGCAGGCGGGCGATGCGACCCGCGACCCGGTCTGGCGCATGCCGTTGTGGCGCCCGTACCTGCGCTACCTGAGCAGCGGCATCGCCGACCTGGCCAACGCCGGTTCGCGCATGGCCGGCTCGGTCACCGCCGCGCTGTACCTGGAACGCTTCCTGGAAGACGGCCAGCGCTGGGCGCATCTGGACGTGTACGCCTGGAACGACGGCGAACGCCCGGGCCGTCCGGCCGGCGGTGAAGCACTGGCGCTGCGTTCGGCGTGGGCGATGCTGAAGCAGCGCTACAGCTGATCGGGTGGGTGCCGACCGTTGGTCGGCACGCCCTCCCCGGCAAATCTGACGAAAAATTGAATTTCGGCCCCGGCCGGGTTCTGCGAGGATGTGTGGGTCGACCACCCACACGCTCCGTGAAGGCAGGAACCCGACCATGTCGCTCTTCCGCTACACCCGCGCCGGCCAGACACCGGGCGCACCGCGCAAGCATTCGGCGCTGCTCTGGATCGCACTGATCGCGCTGATTCTGGGCGCGGTCGCGTTGACCTTCGCCTGGTTGGCCGGCTGGATTGGCGACCGCCTGACCGCGCAGCGCTTCACCGACACCATCGAAGCCACCGGCCCTGCCCATCCCGGCTTCCGCCGTGCGCACAGCAAGGGCATCTGCGTGAGCGGCTGGTTCGAACCCAGTTCGCAGGCGCCGACGCTGTCCAGTGCACGGGTGTTTTCACAGCAGAAGGTGCCCGTGATGGGCCGCCTGTCGATCGGCGGTGGCGACCCCTACGGCGCCGACAACACCGCGCGCGTACGCAGCCTCGCGGTGCAGATGGTCAGCGATGACGGCCAGGAATGGCGGATGGCGATGAACAGCTTCCCGTTCTTCGCTGTCCCCAACGCCGAGGCGTTCTACGAGCAGACGCGCGCCTCCATTCCCGACCCGGCCACCGGCAAGCCCGACCCGCAGAAGATGGCCGCGGTGCTGGCGAAGTACCCGAGTGCGCAGGCGTTCCAGCAGTGGGCCAAGACAGCGCCGTGGACCAGCAGCTGGGCCGACACCACCTTCAACAGCGTCAACAGCTTCTGGTTCACCAATGTGCAGGGCCAGAAGCGCGCGGTGCGTTGGCGCTGGCAGCCGCAGGCCCCAGTGGTGGAGATGGATGCGGAAACGCGCAAGCAGGCCAGTGTCGATTTCCTCAGCCAGGAACTGCAGCAGCGCCTGGCCAGTGGCCCGGTGCGCTGGAATCTGGTCGTCACCACCGCCGAACCCGGCGATGCCATCAATGATCCGTCCGTGCCGTGGCCCGAGTCGCGTGAACAGGTGGTGGCCGGCGTACTCAGCCTGGACCGCCTGCAGTCGCAGGAAGAAGGCGCCTGCGGACAGATCAACTTCGATCCGCTGATCCTGCCCAGTGGCGTGCGTGGCAGTGACGATCCGATCCTGGCCGCCCGCTCGGCCGTGTACTCGCAATCCTTCAACCGACGCGAACGCGAGCGCGCCAGCGGCAACGTCGAGCAACCGAAGGAGGCCGCCCGATGAGCACCGGTAACGGCCACTTCAACCTGCTGGCACGGGTGCTGCACTGGTCCATGGCACTGATGATCATCGCCATGCTGTTCATCGGCGTGACCATGGTCGCCTCGCTGCACCTGCGGCCTATGCTGATCGACCTGCACCGCCCGTTGGGCATCGCCATCGGCGTACTGGTCCTGTTGCGCCTGTACAACCGGCTGCGCCATCGCCCGCCGCCGTTGCCGGCGGATCTTCCCGTATGGCAGGTGATGGCGGCCAAGGCCTCGCACTGGATGCTGTATGCACTGATGCTGGCGATGCCACTGATCGGCTGGGCGATGCTGTCGGCCGGCGGTTACCCGATCGTGCTGTGGGGCGGCCTGCACCTGCCGCCGATCGTGCCGCATACCCCGGCGCTGTATGCCGCGTTGCGTAATGCGCACAGCCTGCTGGCCTATGTGTTGTTCGCCACGGTGCTGATGCATGTGGGTGCGGCGCTGTTCCACCTGTGGGTGCGGCGGGATGGCGTGTTCCAGGCGATGGCGCGGGGGAAGGATTGATCGGGTTCCACCTGCGCCCACGCATGGATAGCGCCGGGCCATGCCCGGCGGATCATTTCCGCGCCTGCGGAGAGGTGTCACTTTCTTTGCTCGTGCACCACGCTGCAGGAGCAGCGTGGAACGGCGTAGCCGGCCCGCAGGGTGGCGCACATGGATGTGCGCCATCAAGAAAGTAACCAAAGAAACACGCCGCCAGGTCGCGAGCCGGTGCTACGCACCGGTGCCCTGTGCTTCTCGGTGAATCAGGGGACGGCGCCGAACTCGCTGCGCTCAAACACCGGCGCCTCTTCGCCCCTGATTCCCCTGCGATGCTCGGCTCGCTCAAGGCGGACCCAAGGTCAAATGCCACAGCTGCACCCAGTGGATTCACGCCATGCGTGGATGGCGTTGCCGTTGACCTTGACCTTGACCTTCCAGTCCGCCTTCAAGCGAGCCGAGCACCGCAGGTCCGGCGAGGGCGAAGAGGTGCGGGTGTCTGAGCGCAGCGAGTTCCCGCACCGTCCCTCGACGGACCGAGGAGCGCAGGGCACCGGCGTGCGAAGCACGCCGGCTCGCGGCCGGCGGAGCGTTTCTTTGGTTACTTTCTTTGCGCGCAAAGAAAGTGACACCCCTCCGCGGTCGCGGAAATGATCCGCCGGGCATGGCCCGGCGCTACCGATGCGTTGGGGCACGCCCCTACAACCACCCCTTCTGCCGCGCCAGCCGGTACGCCTCGATCCGATTGGCCACGCCCAGCTTGCCGATGCACTCGGACAGGTAATTGCGCACCGTGCCGTGCGACAGCCCCAGCTGCTCGGCGATTTCGCTGGCGGTGCGTCCTTCGCCGGCCAGACGCAGCACGCGGCGCTCGCGGTCGGTCAGCGGGTCGGCCTGCGACCACGCATCCAGTGCCAGCTGCGGGTCGATCGCGCGGATGCCCTGTTTCACCTTGCGCAGGGCATCGGCCAGGTTTTCGGCCGGTGCGTCCTTCAGCAGGTAGCCCAGCACGCCAGCTTCCAGCGCGCGGCGCAGGAAGCCGGCGCGGGCGAAGGTGGTCACGATCACCACTTTGATCGGCAGCTCATGGCGGGCGATGCGCTGCGCCAGCTCCAGTCCGCTCAGGCCCGGCATCTCGATGTCGGTGACCAGGATGTCCGGTTGCAGCTGCTGCAGCATCCGCCACGCGGTTTCGCCATCGGCAGCACTGCCCAGCACTTCGATGTCCGGCTCCAGGCCGAGCAGCGCCGACAACGCACCGCGCACCATGGCCTGGTCTTCGGCCAGCAGGATGCGGATCATGCCGCGCCCCCCTGTGCCAACGATGCCGGCGACAACGGCGTGGTGGCGGCCACCAGGGGCACGCGCACGGTCAGCAGCGTGCCTTCACCGCGCGGCGACTGCAGGGTCAGCTGGCCACCCAGTGCTGCGGTCCGCTCACGCATGCCGCACAGTCCATTGCCCTCGGCCTGCACGCCGCCACGGCCGTCATCGCGTATCTGCATCACCAACTGTCGGTCCTCAAGCATGAAATCCACCTGCACCCGGGTCGCCTGCGCATGGCGCACGATGTTGGTGGCGGCCTCGCGCAACACCAGCGCCAGCCCGCGTTCCACCTCCACCGGCATCGCTGGCGGCGCCGTGTACTGCAGGTGCACCTGCTGGCATTCCAGCAGCAGACGCGCCGACGCCAGTTCGCCCGCCAGATCACTGGCGCGGATGCCGGTCACCGCACTGCGCACCTGTGCCAGTGCTTCGCGGGCGATGGCCTCGGCTTCACCGATTTCCTGCCGTGCACGCTCGTCATCGCGATCGTACAGCTTGCGCGCCAGCTCCAGTTTCAGCGTGATCAGCGACAGCGTGTGCCCCAGCAGATCGTGCAGGTCGCGGCCGATACGCTCGCGCTCGGCGGTGGTCGCAAGCCGTCGCACCTCGTCCTGGGACAGCTGCAGGGCCACGTCGCGCTGCTGGCTCAAGGCCTCCACGTTCACCACCAGGCCGACGATGAACGACACTGCCGGCATCCAGACCATGGCCTGCCACGGATAACCGAAGTACAGCGCGGTGCTGCAGAACAGAAGGTTCAGCCCGGTGAGCTGCAGCAGGTACTGCCACCAGCCGCCCCGGCTGCTCATGCGGATCATCACGCAGCCGAACACGAAATAGCTCAGTCCCGAGGGGTACCACGGAAGCAGTACCAGGGCCATCACGATCATACCCAGCGCGTAGCGCCATGCATGGTGCCGTGGCGCCAGCATCACCTTGGCGTAGAACAGCAGGAACAGCGGATAGCTGACCAGAGTCAGCAGCAGCCAGCGCAGGGTGAAGCCGTTCCCCAGCACCGGGGTGAGGAAGATCCACACCGACCACAGCAGGTGGATCGCACCGCTCCAGGGCGACTTGCCACGCCGCAGCAGTTCGGCCACCGCCGAATCCGGTGCGGGGCGCAGCAGGGACGCAAGCCAGCTCGACGACACAGGAGAATCCAGGCGGGGACGATCGCTGCCGATCATGCCAGTTCAGCCGATCCGGCGCAGGCGACGGCGCGCCAGCAGCAACGCGACCACGGTCACCGCCAGCAGCACCAGCAGGTGGCCGGCGAGGCTGCCCACCGACGGCAGCCCGACCACCGGCAGCGCCAGCTGCGCCAGATGCCAGGTCGGCCACAGCGGTGCCATCGTCGAGAAAAACTTCGGCAGCGCCGACAGCGGCAGCCACAGGCCGGACAGCAGGGCCAGCGGCAGATAAACCAGATTGACCATCGCCGGCGCCGCGCTGGCACTGACATGGCTGCCGATCAGCAGGCCGATCGCCCCCAGCGGCAGCGCCGCCAGGCCCGCCACCGCCAGCAGCTGCACCATCTGCAGCGCCTGCAGCTGCACACCACCGAACACGCGCGCAACGCCGATCAGCAGCAACGCCACCAGCAGCGCGAACATCACCGCCATCGCCAGCCGTGCCAGCAGCGGTGCCGCCGCCGGCATCGGCAGCGCGCGCTTGAGGGTCAGCAGGCCGCCTTCGCGGTCCAGCGCCAACTGCACGCCGAAGCCGAACAGGGCCGGAGCCATCGCGCCGAACACGCAGTAGGTGGCCAGCAGGTACAGCGGTGCATGACCGCGCCCCAACAGCACGCCGAACAGCAGGTAGAACAGCACCGGGAACAGCAGCGAGGGCACCGCGAACGCCGGCGTGCGCCAGGCCCGGCGCAGTTCGGCCTGCAGTTCGGCACGGTACGGGCGCAGTCCGCTGCGCCATGAGGCTGCTGGCGCGCTGGCGGTACGGATCAGGGTGTTCATGCGGCCTCCCGGGTCATGTCGAGGAAGGCGTCGGCCAGCGCCGCGCCCTGTACTTCCAGCTCACGCAGCTGCGCGTCGGCGGCCAGCAGGCGCGCCACCACCGGCTCGGCCGGGCTCGCCAGCAGCTGCAGATGCTCGCCGTCGCGCTGCACCTGCTGCACGCCCGGCCACTGCTGCACGTCCTCAATGGGCAACCCGCTGCGGCAGCGGATGCGGCGCGGGCGGTCGGCCAGGCGCAGCTCGCTCAGCGGTGCGTCGGCCAGCACCCGGCCCTGCTCCAGCACCACCACCTGCTGCGCCAGCGCTTCGGCTTCCTCCAGGTAATGGGTGGTCAGCAGCACGCCACAGCCTTCGGCCACCAGCTGCCGGATCGCCTGCCACATCACCTGCCGTGCCTGGATGTCCAGACCGGTGGTGGGCTCGTCCAGGAACAGTACGCGTGGCCGCCCACACAGCGCGATGGCGAACTGCACGGCGCGCTGCTGGCCACCGGACAGCTGGCCGTAGCGGCGGCGCGCGAGCGCCTGCAGGCCGGCGCGCTGCAGTACCTCCTGCAGCGGCATCGGGTCGGGGTAGCAGGCGCTTGCCTGCGCCACCAGTTCGTCCACCTGCAGCATCGGCGGCAGGCTGGTGCTCTGCAGCATCACGCCCAGGCCGAGACGGCTGGTCCGCTGCTGCGGGTCGCCGCCGAGCAGTTCGACCTGCCCGCCATCGGCGCGGCGCAGGCCCAACAACACGCTGATCGCGGTACTCTTGCCGGCACCGTTGCGGCCCAGCAGCGCCAGCACCTGGCCAGCACGTACCTGCAGGTCGATGCCATGCAGGGCGGTATGGTCGCGGTAACGCACCTGCACCTGCTGCAGGCGGGCCAGCGACGGGGCGATCGGATCCATGGGCGGTACCGGTAGCGGGGACGTTGCCATCCTGTGCCGCCGTGGTCACATTTCGCAGTTGCCGCCGTCAGTGTCATCGGGTGACAGCTGTCACTGCCGTCATCGCTGTGCCTGCCTTCATGCTGTGCCGCACGCTCCACCGCCGGAACCGCCGCCGTCCGCCCTTCCGGTCACACCCGCCCGAACGCCTGTGATGGAACGAATGAACGCTTCTGCCGAGCTGTTGAAGGAACTCCGTATCGACCGCAAGTCCCCGCCGCCCGCCTCAGGAGGGAGTGGCAGTGGTGGTGGCCGCCGCTGGCTGTGGATCGCGATCATCGTGATCGTGTTGCTGCTGGCCGCTGCTGCCTTCGCCCTGTTCGGGCGTACCCCGGCGGTGGACGTGGAAACCGCGCCGGCAGTGGCCATCCAGCAGGGCAACGCCAGCAGTTCGGTGCTCGACGCCAGCGGCTATGTAGTTGCGCGGCGCATGGCCACCGTCTCGGCCAAGATCACCGGCAAGGTTCGCGAGGTGATGATCGAGGAAGGCATGCGCGTGGAGCAGGGCCAGATCATGGCCACGCTGGACCCGATCGATGCCGACGCGCAGCGCAGCCTGTATGCCTCGCAGCTGCAGGCCGCACGCAGCCAGGTGGCCGGGCTGGAAGCACAGCAGAAGCAGGCCGCCGCCGAGGCCAGCCGCCTGCAGGCACTGGTCGGCCAGCAGCTGGTGTCGCGCTCGCAGTACGACCAGGCGGTGGCCCAGCGCGACAGCCTGCGTGCACAGCTGGACACCGCACAGCGCAACGTCAAGGTGGCCAACGACCAGCTGGCCATCGCCGACCTGGGCGTGGACAACAACATCGTGCGCGCGCCGTTCTCCGGCGTGGTCACCGCCAAGGCTGCGCAGCCCGGCGAAATCGTCTCGCCGCTGTCGGCCGGTGGTGGCTTCACCCGTACCGGCATCGGCACCATCGTCGACATGGAATCGCTGGAGATCGAAGTCGAGGTCGGCGAAGCTTTCATCGGCCGCGTGCAGCCGAAGATGCCGGTGGAAGCCACGCTCAACGCCTACCCGGAATGGAAGATTCCGGGTGAGGTGATCGCCATCATCCCCACCGCCGACCGCGGCAAGGCCACGGTGAAGGTACGCGTGGCGCTGAAGGTGAAGGACCCGCGCATCGTGCCGGAGATGGGCGTGCGGGTCAGCTTCCTGGAACAGGCACAGCCGCAGGCGGCCGCCAAGCCGCAAGGCGTGCGCGTGCCAGGTGGCGCCGTGGTCCAGCGCGAGGGCGCATCGGTGGCCTTCGTGCTGGGTGACGAAAGCCGCGTGCAGCAGCGCACGGTCGAGGCTGGCCAGGCGATGGGCAAGGATCGCCAGATCCTCAAGGGCGTGAGCGCGGGTGAATCGGTGGTGGTCAACCCGCCGGACACCCTGCGCGACGGCGCCAAGGTGCAACAGAAACAAGCGCAGTAACGGCCTGGCGCCTGCGGGCGCCGCCGGCAACACCGCTCGACGCACGCCCGCGGCCACCGCAGGTGCGCTTCCCCGTTTCCCGCCTTCCGTGGAGAACCACCCATGTCGACCCTGGTTTCATTGCGCAACATCACCAAGACCTACCAGCGTGGCCCCGAAAAGGTGCAGGTGCTGCACGGCATCGACCTGGACATCGCCAGCGGCGACTTCGTCGCGCTGATGGGCCCGTCCGGCTCGGGCAAGACCACCCTGCTCAACCTGATCGGCGGCCTGGACAATCCCAGCGGCGGCGAGATCAGCATCGAAGGCGAGCGCATCGACCAGATGAGCGGCGGCCAGCTGTCGACCTGGCGCAGCCACCACGTCGGCTTCGTGTTCCAGTTCTACAACCTGATGCCGATGCTGACCGCGCAGAAGAACGTGGAGCTGCCGCTGTTGCTGACCCACCTCAATGCCGCGCAGCGCCGCCGAAATGCGGAGATCGCACTGACCCTGGTCGGCCTGGCCGACCGCCGCAGCCATCGCCCGAATGAACTGTCCGGCGGCCAGCAGCAGCGCGTGGCGATCGCGCGCGCAATCGTCTCCGACCCGACTTTCTTGATCTGCGACGAACCTACCGGCGATCTTGACCGCCAGTCCGCCGAGGAGATCCTCGGTCTGCTGCAGCAGCTCAACCGCGAACACGGCAAGACCATCATCATGGTCACCCATGACCCGAAGGCCGCCGAGTACGCCACGCACACGGTGCACCTGGACAAGGGCGAGCTGGCCGACGCGCCGCTGGCCCACTGACGGAGGCCACGGCGATGAAATACTTTTCGTTGGTGTGGGCGCAGCTGTTCCGCAGCCGCACCCGCACCTTGTTGACCCTGCTGTCGGTGGTGGCCGCGTTCCTGCTGTTCGGCATGCTCGATTCGGTGCGCGTGGCGTTCACCTCCGGTGGTAGCGTGGAAGGTGCCAACCGGCTGGTCACTGCCTCGCGCCTGTCGATCACCCAGTCGCTGCCGATCCGCCTGGAAACGCAGATCCGCCAGGTCGCCGGTGTACGCGACGTGGCCTATGGCATGTGGTTCGGCGGCATCTACCAGGACCCGAAGAATTTCTTCCCGAACTTCTCGGTGTCACCCAACTACTTCGATGTCTACCGCGAGCTGCAGATCGACCCGGCGCAGCTGGAAGACTGGAAGCAGACCCGCACCGGCGCCATCGTCGGCGAAACCCTGGCCAAGCAGTTCGGCTGGAAGATCGGCGACACCATTCCGCTGCAGGCGACGATCTTCCCGCGCGGTGGCAGCAACGACTGGCCGCTGGAGCTGAAGGGCATCTACCGTTCCAGGGATCCGGCGCAGGCCTCCAACGAAGAACGCCAGTTGATGATGAACTGGAAGTACTTCGATGAATCCAACGACTACATCAAGAACCAGGTGAGCTGGTACACGGTGACGCTGGACAACCCGGACCACTCTTCGCGGGTGGCGCAGGCGATCGACGCGATCTCGGCCAACTCCGACCACGAAACCAAGACCCAGACCGAATCGGCGTTCCAGCAGGCCTTCGTCAAGCAGTTCGCCGACATCGGCATGATCGTCACCTCGATCATGGGTGCGGTGTTCTTCACCCTGCTGCTGTTGACCGGCAACACCATGGCGCAGGCGGTGCGCGAGCGCGTGCCCGAACTGGCCACGCTGAAGACGCTGGGCTTCAAGGACAGCACCGTGCTGATGCTGGTAATGGTGGAGTCGGTGCTGCTGATCGGCCTCGGTGGCCTGATCGGCATGGGCCTGGCTGCACTGATCCTGCCGGCGATCGGGCCAAAGAGCATGGGCATGCTGCCGCCGCACGTGCCGACCCCGACCTGGCTGATGGGGCTGGGCCTGATCGTGGTGATCGGCATCATCGTCGGCCTGCTGCCGGCGCTGCGTGCCAAGCGCCTGAAGATCGTCGACGCACTGGCCGGCCGCTGAGGAGGACACCGACATGTTCAAGAGCAAACTCAAGAAGTGGCTGGGCAATGCGCTGACCGCGCTGTTGCTGGTGATCGGCCTGGTGCTGTGGATCGGCCTGCCGTGGATCGGCGTGTTGGCGGTCGCCGTGCTGGTGGCATTGTGGCTGCTGCTGACCCGCGGTGGGCGACTGGCGCTGGCCGCCACCCGCATCGGCGTAGCCAGTCTGCCGCAGCGCTGGGGCGCGTCCTCGGTGATCGTGGTCGGCATCGCCGGCGTGGTCGGCGTGCTGGTGGCGATGCTGGCGATGGGCGAAGGCTTCCAGGCCACGCTCAACAACACCGGCGATGACACCACCGCCATCGTGCTGCGCGGCGGCTCGCAGGCCGAAACCAACTCGGTCATCACCCGCGAGCAGGTGCCGACGTTGTCCACCCTGCCCGGCATCAGCCGCGATGCCGAAGGCCGGCCGCTGCTGTCGCCAGAGCTGTCGCAGGTGGTCAACCTGGTGTCGAAGTCCGATGGCACCGACGTCAACGCGCAGTTCCGCGGCGTCGGCCCGCAGGCCTGGGCGGTGCATGACAAGGTAAAGATCGTCGAAGGCCGCACGTTCGCCACCGGCCTGCGCGAGATCGTGGTCGGCCAGGGCGCCAAGGGCCAGTTCCGCGATCTGGACGTTGGCAAGACGCTGACCCTAGGCAACCAGGCCTGGACCGTGGTCGGTGTGTTCGCCACCGGCGATGCACACGATTCGGAACTGTGGACCGACGCCGATACGCTGGCCACCACCTACCAGCGCAGTGCGTGGCAGTCGATCAGCGTGCGCACCGATGGCAAGCCCGGCTTCGAGCAGTTCAAGGCCGCCGTCGCTGCCGACCCGCGCCTGAAGCTGGATGTGGAAACCACGCGTGCCTACTACAGCAAGCAGGGCGGCGGGCTGACCAAGCTGATCGACATCCTCGGCAAGGTGATCGGCACGATCATGGCGGTGGGTGCGGTGTTCGGCGCGCTCAATACCATGTATGCCGCGGTGGCGACGCGCGCGCGCGAGATTGCCACCATGCGCGCGATCGGCTTCCGTGGCCTGCCGGTGGTGACTGCAGTGATGCTGGAAACAATGCTGCTGGCGCTACTGGGTGGCCTGCTCGGCTGTGCGGTGGCGTGGCTGCTGTTCAATGGCTACAGCGTGTCCACCATCGGCAGCAACTTCAGCGCGGTGGTGTTCAAGTTCCATGTGTCGCCGGAACTGCTGTGGACCGGCCTGAAATGGGCACTGGGCATCGGCCTCGTCGGCGGCCTGTTCCCGGCGCTGCGCGCGGCACGGTTGCCCATCACCACGGCGCTGCGCGAAACCTGAGCATCACCCAGCGATAGACTGCGCATCCTGCAGAGGGACGGAGCGAAGGCTCCGTCCCTTTTTCTTTGGTGGGGTCAGATCCCTTCGCTACGCGAAGGGATCTGACCCCGATCTGGGTGGTCGTCGCTACAGATTGCGTAGATACCGCCGCTACCGATGCCTCTGCCCGTCGCAAACGCAACGCACGTGACGCTGCGCACAGTGCATCTGTGGATTGTTGGTTGCGATTCATTTTCGCGCACTTCCCAGCGCGCAGGGACAAACAGTTACGAATGGAAACATTCTAGAATCGCGGCCCCACGTTGGTTTGCAGCACCCCACGCGCCCACAGAACGGGCGCATGTTTTTTCTGAAACACGAGATTTCACGGATGTCCCTGAAAACCAATCCGCTGCGCAACGCGATCGTCATCGCGCTGGCCGCCAGCTGCACCACCCCCGCCTTCGCACAGAGCGCCGGCGACACCCCGACCAACCTCGACCGCATCGAAATCACCGGCTCGCGCATCCGCCAGGCCAGTGTCGAGACCGCACAGCCGGTCGTCGCGCTCAGCCGCGCCGAGATCGAGAAGAAGGGTTACATCAACGTCGCCGACATCCTGCAGGACGTCACCGCCGCCGGCGCACCGAGCCTGAGCCGCTCGTCGTCGCTGAGTTCTTCGCGCGACTTCGGCGGCACGTACGTCAGCCTGCGCAACCTCGGCCCGGAACGCAGCCTGGTGCTGATCGACGGCCGCCGCATGGGCGTCAGCGCCGGTGGCTACTCCGACCTGGCTTCGATTCCCTCGGCGATTGTCGAGCGCGTGGAAGTGCTGACCGACGGCGCATCCGCGCTGTATGGCTCGGACGCCATCGCCGGTGTGGTCAACATCATCACCCGCAAGAACTTCGACGGTGGCGAAGCCAGCGTCTACGTCGGCCAGTACGGTGAAGGCGACGGCCAGAAGCGCTCCTACAGCGCCACCTTCGGCAAGACCTTCGACCGCGGCTGGTTCAGCGTGGGCGCCGAGCGCACCAAGGAAGACGAGATCCTCGGCAGCGAGCGCGAGTTCAGCCGTTACCCGGGGGGCCCGCGCCATCCCGACGACGTCAAGGCACTGAACCAGACCACGCAGTGGGGCAGCGTCACCGTCGACGGCAAGTCGCTGACCGTGGGCCCGGGCGGCGACCCGAGCCAGAAGGGCAATTTCCACACGCCCAATCCGGCCGAGGGTGCCAACACCAAGACCAACATGAGCCTGCTGAGCGGCATGGAGCGCACTTCGGTGTTCGCCAACGGTGGCTTCTCGATCACCGATGACCTGCGCATCGTGGCCGACGCGCTGTACAGCAAGCGCGAGTCGACCAAGCACCTCGCCGGCTACCCCTACTCGGTATCCACCGCGCAGGCCCGCAACGGTTCCCGTGCTGCCCTGTCCAAGGACAGCGCGTTCAACCACTGGGGCCAGGACGTGCTGTTCTCGCACCGCACCGAAGAAATGCCGCGTGCGACCGAGAACAACCTGGACACCAAGCGCGCCAGCATCGGCCTGGAAGGCAGCTTCGAAACCGGTTCGCGTTACTGGGACTGGAACGTCAGCTACATGTACAACCGCAATGAAGGCGAGCGCATCGGTACCGGCAGCATGTACCAGCCGCATGTCGACCTGGCGGTGGGCCCGTCCTTCATGGATGGCACCGTGGCACGCTGCGGCAGCCCGGGTGCAGTGATCGCCGGCTGCGTGCCGTGGAACCCGGCCGCGCCGATGGGCTCAGCGGGCCCGGGCTCGCTGAGCAACCAGGACGTGCAGGACTACCTGTTCACCCGCTTCGTCGACAAGATGAAGAGCACCACCAAGGTGGCCAGCGCCAACATCTCCGGTTCGGTGTTCACCCTGCCGGCCGGCGACGTGATGGCCGCGATGGGCTTCGAGCACCGCAGCGAAGAAGCCAGCTACACCCCGGACCTGATGGTGCAGAAGGGCCAGATCGCCGGCACCACCGGCCAGCCGACCCGTGGCGACTACTCGCTCAACGAGGTCTACCTGGAACTGCAGGTACCGCTGCTGGCCGACATGCCGTTCGCGCGTGAGCTGTCGCTGGACCTGGCCGGCCGCTACACCGACTACAACACCTTCGGTTCGACCACCAACAGCAAGTTCGGCCTGAAGTGGAAGCCGATCGACAGCCTGCTGGTGCGCGCTACCTATGGCACCGGCTTCCGTGCGCCGACCGTGGACGACCTGTACAGCGGTGGCGCGAAGAGCCGTGATTCGTTCACCGATCCGTGCGATACCTCGTTCGGCATCGCTGCCAGCAGCGCGACCGTGGCCGCACGCTGCCAGGCGCTGAAGGTGCCGGCGAACTTCCGCCAGCAGACCGCGTCGGAAGGCAACGTCGCCAACCGTCCGGGCCAGCAGGGCATCGCCGATTTCGACTCCGGTTCCAATGCGAACCTGAAGCCGGAAACCGCCAAGACCTGGACCGTGGGCCTGGTGTACAGCCCCGAGTTCGTGCCGGGCCTGGACGTCAGCCTGGACTGGTGGAAGATCCGCATCGACAACGCGATCGTGGGTGAGTCGGCCACCGACATCCTCAACCAGTGCTACGTGCAGGGCGTGGATTCGGCCTGCGGCCGCTTCACCCGTTCCACCAGCGCCAAGACGCTGGGCCAGGTGACGGCGCTGGACCGCTCGCTGGTCAATGCGGGCTACCGCGAAACCGCTGGCTACGATTTCAGCCTGCGCTACCGCCTGCCGGAAACCTCGTTCGGCCGCTTCGCCGCCACCTGGAACACGACCTACACCGACTACCTGGAGCAGCGCAACGACAGCGCCGCCACCACGCCGGTGGAGCAGAAGACCGGCTGGCAGGGCAACTTCCGCGTGCGTTCGACCTTCAACCTGGATTGGCAGTACGGCGACCTGGGCATTGGCTGGACCGCCCGCTACTACTCGGGCATGAAGGAAGCCTGCTCGTATGACCTGGGCGGTGGCCCGGACTGCAACATGGCCGGCTTCGTCTCGCCGTACACCGATGCGCAGCCGAGCCGCAAGGTGGGCTCCAACACCTTCCACGACCTGCAGGTGCGTTACAGCCTGCCGTGGGACGGCACCGTGTCGCTGGGCGTGAACAACGTCTTCGACCACCAGGGTCCGATCATGTACAGCCAGCCGAACAGCAGCTTCACCTACTACGGTGGCTTCGATATCGGTCGTTTCATGTACATGAAGTACCAGCAGCGCTTCTAAGCCTGCAACCGCGTTCCCGCCACGGCCAACTCTCTCCTGGCCGTGGATGGAAGCAGAACGGCGCCCCTCGGGGCGCCGTTCTTTTTTGTGGGAAGCGGGGTCGGAGAAGCGGGGGTCGGATCCCTTCGCCCGCGAAGGGCTCTGACCCCATTCCATCCGAAGCCTGCGGGTCGGAGCCCTCCACGTTGCGGAGGGATCCGACCCCGCAACTTCGCCGGGCATGGCCCGGCGCTACCGCTTGGCGCGCATCGTGCGGATGTTGTCGCCGACAAACAGGATCAGGCCAGCCCAGATCGCGGCAAAGCCGATCGCCTTGGCGGTGTCGAACGCTTCGTGGAAGAAGAACACACCCAGCAGCAGCTGCAGGCTCGGCGCGATGTACTGCAGAATGCCGACCAGCGACAGCGGAATGCGCTTGACGCCGTAGGCGAAGCCGATCAGCGGTACTGCGGTGATCGCACCACCAAAGATCAGCAGCAGGTCGTTGCGCCAGCCCCAGCCATGGAAGAACGCCCCGCCGTGGCCGTTCTCGGCCCAGATCGCAAACGCCAGCGCCGGCAGGAACAGGTACAGGCTTTCCACGCCCAGGCCGGCCACCGGATCGACCGAGACCAGTTTGCGCAGCAGGCCGTACAGGCCGAACGAGCAGGCCAGGCCCAGCGCGATCCACGGCGGCGTCCCGGCATCGATGGTCAGCCAGGACACGCCGATGGCCGCCATCGCCACCGCCACCCACTGCAGCCGACGCAGGCGCTCCTTCAGCACCAGCACGCCCAGCAGTACGTTCACCAGCGGATTGATGAAGTAGCCCAGGCTGGTCTCGATGACGTGGCCGGCGTTGATCGCCCAGATGTACAGGCCCCAGTTGAAGGCGATAGTCAGGCTCGATACCAGCAGGATCGACAGCGCGCGCGGCTGCGCGGCGATCTTCTGCCACCAGCCCAGCTTCGAACTGAGCAGCAGCCAGCCCAGCACCATCACCGTGCTCCAGATGATGCGGTGGGCGATGATCTGGAACGAGGGCACCTCGTTCAGCAGGTGCCAGTACACCGGCACCAGCCCCCAGATCACGAAGGTGGAGGCGGTGACCAGCAGGCCGCGGCGTTGTTCTTTCTCGTCCATGCTCATTTCTTTCGCGTCCTCGCCATCGTCAACACCACCACACCCAGAAGAATCACCGCCATGGCGAGGAAGTCCCGCCATCCAAAGCGTTCACCATTCAATGCGGCACCCAGCAGCACCGCGATCACCGGATTGACGTACGCATAGCTGCCCGCCAGCGCCGGGCGCACGTTCTGCAGCAGCCACACATAGGCGGTGAAGGCGACGATGGACCCGAACACGCACAGGTAGGCCATCGCCAGCAGGCCGCCGGTGTCGGGCAGCGTGGTCGGGCGCTCGCCCACCGCCAGCCCGATCAGCACCAGCAGCACGCCGCCGCAGAGCATCTGCCCGGCGGCGGTCATGAACGGGCCCGGCAGATCCAGCCCGCGTGCCCACACCGAACCGAACGCCCAGCCAATCGGCGCGATCAGCAGCAGCACCAGCCCGGTCGGCGAGGCGGTCAGGCTGCTGCCGGCATTGAGCCAGACCACGCCGACGAAGCCGACGGCGATACCCAGCCATTCACCCTTGCTGGCATGCTGGCCGCGCAGCGCCGAGAACAGCGCCATCCACAGCGGCACCGAAGCCACCGCGGTAGCCGCCAGGCCCGAGGACACCTCGCGCTCGGCCAGCACCACCATGCCGTTGCCCAGCACCAGCATGGTCACGCCCATGATGACCAGGTTGCGCCACTGCCGCAGGGTCGGGTTCGGCATCTTCCAGAACAGGCGCAGGGCCAGGAACATCAGGCCACCGGCAATGATGAAGCGGCTGCCGGAGACCATCGTCAGCGGCAGCGCGCCGCCGTGCAGGGCCTTGGCGATGCCCAGGTAGGTCGACCCCCAGACCACGTAGACCAGCAGCAGCGCCAACGCGACAAGGCCACCCCGGGGGGCAGCCGCAGACGGAACAGGGGGAGCCGACATGACGCACCAGAGGGGCCGGGGGAACGCGGATTCTAGGACGTTCGGCCGGCTGAAATAACCCCGGTTTTCAACACACTGCAACTCGGATGGGCGATCTTCCCGGCTGCCGGACGCGAAACGGCGTACGACGATTTAGCTATAGGCCCGTCTGGCGCCCGCTGTCACCCTGTCCGGTCCCATTCCCCGCCCGCTCGTTCGGCACCCGGCGTTGACGTGGGATGCATTACCTAGGAGGCTGGCCGCAAGCGCCCCGCGCGCGGCTGGCACCGATCTTTCCCGCACGGAAGCGCCGCATCGAGGATTCCCACCCGGATGAGCACCACGTCCCATTCCGCTGTCCCCAGCACCGACGGCGCCGCGCTGCGGCGTTCCATCTCCAATACCCTCAAAGGCTCCGCCGGCAACCTGGTGGAGTGGTACGACGTCTACGTGTACTCGGTATTCGCCGTGTACTTCGAATCGCAGTTCTTCTCGCCGGATGACAAGAACTCCACGATGTACGTGTGGGCGATCTTCGCGGCAACCTTCCTGATGCGCCCGATCGGCGCCTGGTTCTTCGGCCGCTTCGCCGACCGCCATGGCCGTCGCCAGGCCCTGACCGTGTCGGTCACGCTGATGGCGGCCTGCTCGTTCCTCATCGCCATCACCCCCACCGCCGCCAGCATCGGTATCTGGGCAGCGGTGATCCTGCTGTTCGCACGGCTGCTGCAGGGCTTCGCCACCGGCGGCGAGTACGGTGCCAGTGCCACCTACATGTCCGAGGCCGCCATCCCCGGCCGTCGCGGCTTCCTGTCGTCCTTCCACTACGTCACCCTGGTCGGTGGCCATGTGCTGGCCCAGCTGACGCTACTACTGATGCTGACCTTCTGGGGCAAGCCGGAAATCTCCGAGTGGGGCTGGCGCATCGCCTTCGGCATCGGTGGCATCGCGGCAGTGGTGGTGTTCTGGCTGCGTCGTGGCATGGACGAGTCGCTGTCGGAGTCGTCCATCGAGGCCGCACGCGAGGGCAAGGCACAGAAGTCCGGCTCGATGTACGAGCTGTTCGTGCACCAGTGGCGGCCGCTGCTGCTGTGCTTCCTGATCACCGCCGGTGGCACCGTGGCCTTCTACACCTATTCGGTGAACGGCCCGAAGATGATCCAGAGTGCCTTCGCCGCCAATGATCCGATGACCGGCACCCTGATCAACCTGGGCGTGCTGGCTTTCCTGATGGTGCTGCAGCCGGTCGGTGGCTGGCTGTCGGACATCATCGGACGCAAGACCCTGCTGGTGTTCTTCGGCGTCGGCGGCGTGCTGTACAGCTGGTACCTGATCACCCAGCTGCCGCACCAGCACGATGCCACCTTCGCCTTCCTCACCTTGGCGCTGGGCTTTGTCATCCTCACCGGTTACACCTCGATCAACGCGGTGGTGAAGGCCGAACTGTTCCCCACCCACGTGCGTGCACTGGGCGTGGGCCTGGGCTATGCACTGGCCAACTCGCTGTTCGGCGGCACCGCCCCGCTGCTGTACCAGGGCGCGCTGAAGACCGGCCACGTGGACTGGTTCGCCATCTACGTCACCGCGACGATCGCGGTATCGTTGGTGGTCTATGTGTGCTTCCTCACCAACAAGGGCCCGAACTGGCTCGACGGCACCCGCAAGTAAGCGCGTCGTCATGATCGCGGCCACCGGTGCAATGCCGGTGGCCGCTGTGTCTCCGGCCTCGCCGCTGATGTGGCTCGCGGCGACGCTGGCCGCAGCCACGGCACTGGCCTGGCTGCTGCGCCGCCCCAACGCGCAGGCCGCGTGGCCGCGCATCGGTTTCGGGATCGCCCTGCTGGTGTTCTGCGCCGCGCTGGCGCTGCAGCTGGCGGTGGACCTGGGCAGCGGCCACAGCTCGCTGCAGATGCGCCTGCATCGCGGCATCTCTCCAGGGTCGCCGGTTGGACTGCGCACGATGGTGGCGTGCTATCTGGCAGCACTCGTCGCCAGTGGCTGGGGTGCGTGGAAGCTGCTGCGCCAGCGCTGACGAATACCCGGGCGTGCCGGCCGCTGGCCGGCAACGCCACCTCTTTCGGTAGTGCCGGCCGCTGGCCGGCAACTCCACATTCTTTCCGAAGGTTCATGAGGTTGCCGGCCAGCGGCCGGCACTACCTCAACGGCGGGCGGCTTCGCTCTTGTCGCGCGCGCCGCGGAATTCCGATTCCTTTTCCCACGTCGGCCAACGGCGACTGTTGGCCAGCTCGGCGCCCAGGTCGTAGACCAGCAAGGTGTCGGCGGCATGGCCGGCCGGGTCCCAGCTCGGCGTCCACGCATCGCAGGCCTGGTGGTAGCAGTCGGCGAAGTACTTCTCGCGCAGCGCGCGACCGGCTTCAACGCCACCGTCCAGCTTGTCCAGGCCCGGGCCGATGGTGATCGCCGGCACGCCCAGGCGGGCGAAGGCGAAATGGTCGGCACGGTAGAAGAATCCGGCTTCCAGGTTCGGGTCCGGGCTGTAGCTGCGGCCGCGGGCCTTGGCCACGCGCTCCAGGTCACCCTCCAGCGAGACCCGGCCCTTGCCCCACGAGGCGATGTCACGGGTCGCGCCATCCGGGCTGAACATCTCGATGTTCAGTACTGCGGCGGTCTTGTCCAGCGGCGCCAGCGGGTGTGCGGCGTAGTAGCTGGCGCCCAGCAGGCCCTTCTCTTCAGCGGTCAGTGCCACGAAGTACAACGTGCGCTGCGGCTGCGGGCCGGCGGCGAACACCCGGCCCAGTTCCAGCACCGTGGCCACGCCGGTGGCGTTGTCGATCGCACCACGGCGGATGCGATCGCCCTTGGCATCGGCCTGGCCGATACCGAACGCATCCCAGTGTGCGGAGAAGATCACCGCCTCGTCGGCATGCTCGCCACCGGGCAGCTTGGCCACCACGTTGCGGGTCACCACCTGCTCGCGCTTGAGCGCGAAATCAACGCTCAGCTTCGCGTTGTCCAGTGCCACCGGACGGAAGTCGGCGCGCATCGCCTTGCGCTTCTCGGCATCGAAGTCGAGGCCGGCGTCGGCGAAGATCGCCTCGGCCAGCTCACGCTGCATCCAGCCGCGCAGCGGCGTGTGCTGGGCCATCGCTTCCGCCTGGCCGCGTTCGATGTCGAACAGCGGCGAGGTGCCCGAGCTCTTCACCGTGGCCCAGCCATACGCAGCCGGTGCAGTCTCGTGCACGATCAGCACGCCCTCGGCACCACGGCGTGCGGCTTCCTCGAACTTGTAGGTCCAACGGCCGTAGTAGGTCACCGCCTTGCCATCAAATGCACCCGGCGCATCGGCTTCGAAATCGGCGTCGTTGATCAGCACCACGGCGATCTTGCCGTGCAGGTCCACATCCTTGTAGTCGTTCCACTGGCGTTCCGGCGCGTCGATGCCGTAGCCGACGAACACCAGCGGGGCGTCCTTGATCTGCACGCGCTTGCGCGGCTGCAGGCTCTGCAGGGTCACGTCCACGCCGTTGGCCAGCGCGCGCTTGCCCTGCTTCAGCGACAGGCTGGCCTTGGCCGCGCCATCCAGCTGTGCGCGCACCAGCGGCACCGGCTGTACCCAGCTGCCGTCCACGCCGCCCGGCTGCAGGCCATAGCTGCGGAACTGCTCGATCAGGTACTGCACCGTGCGCTCTTCACCCTCGGTGGCCGGCGCGCGGCCCTCGAACTCATCCGACGCCAGCACGCGCACATGGCGCGACAGTGCCTGCGGATCGATGCCGCCGCCCGGCAGGTCGTTGGCCGCATGGGCCAGGCCACCCACGAACAGGCAGGACGACAGCAGCAACACGCGCATCGGATTCACGGCAGTACCACGGCTAGCTTGGAAGTCACCAGAGTGTAACGTGGTCGTGACATCGCGGCGCAGCCTGGGCCAACGTCATCCACGCATGGCGTGGATCTACCTGCTGATGCGATCCAGCCAGCAGGCCAGGCCTTGGGCGTTAAGTTCGATGTCCATCGCCAGAACAGCGGTCACCGCGGCATCGTCCAGCGCGCAGCCATGCAGCTGTGCACGTTCCAGGTACAGCGCCTGCAGTGCGGCCAGCAGGCAGCGGTGGCGATCCGGTCGGCCATCGCACTGGCGGCCGATGGCGGCCATCGCATCGATCTGCTCGAACAGGTCGTCGGCCAGTTTCTCCACCTGTTCCACACGACCGTAGTGGGTCAGGTACATCGCTTGCGGGCCGTAGCCCAGCATGCGCCGGATCGAGGCCTTCATCGCCTCCGGATCGAACTGCACCGGCGATGAGGTGGGGAAGATGAAAGCACCCTGCGCACTATCCAGCTCGCGGTAGGAGATACCGAACGTATCGCCGGTGAACCAGCTGCGGCTGCGCGCATCCCACACGCAGTAGTGGTGCAGTGCATGGCCCGGCGTATGCAGCAGCACCAGCTCGCGGCCGGCCAGATCGATGCGGCGGCCGTCTTCGGCCACCACCACACTGTGCTCCGGAATCGCCTCGATGCGACCATAGCTGCGCGCGATCTCTTCGGCGCCGTACACCGCGGTGGCGCCGGCAATCAGCCGGGTCGGATCGATCATGTGCGGCGCGCCGCGCGGATGCAGCACCGCCTTCGCGTTCGGCAGCTGCTGCATCAGCAGGCCTGCACCGCCTGCATGATCCAGATGCACGTGGGTGAGCAGCAGCCAGTCCACCGCTTCCACACCCAGACCGGCGTCCGCCAGCGCCTGCAACATCGCCGGTACCGACAGGCCGGTGCCGCAGTCGACGAACGCGGCGCGGCCGTTTTCAACGATCAGATACGCCGCGTCGAAATCCGGGCGCTGGAAACCGGTATCGATGGTGTGGATGCTGGGGTCGGCGGTCATTGGCACGCACCTGGCAGGATCGGGAACAGACACCCATGGTAGGCGCGCAGGCAGCCCAGGTTCGATGCGGCTTTGGTCGGGTAGTGCCGGCCGCTGGCCGGCAACCTCGGGATAGCCAGGAGAATGCATGTGCCGGCCAGCGGCCGGCACTACCGATCAGCCGGAGCGCAATGCGAACCGCGGCCGCAGCAACAGGGCCAACACCAGCACCGCCAGGAACGCGCCGTAGGCATACAGCACCGCCAGCACCTGCGGCCAGATCGGACCAGCGCCGGGCTGCACCAGGCCGATGTGGTGGCCCCAGAGCATCGCCAGGATGCTCAGCAGCAATGCCAATGCCAGGGCAGCACCATCGAACAAGCGCCGCCGCGCGGTGCGCGGCTGGCGCGGGAACAGCCAGTACAGGCTGCCCAGCAGCAGGAACCAGGGCAGGAACAGCAGCAGCGACAACCAGGCCATCGCAGACTCCATGTCATCGCGCCGGCGGCGCGCGGACATCATGCCATGGGTGCAATGCCGTGGTAGTGCCGGCCGCTGGCCGGCATTTCCGGGAACCTGGGGAACGTGCAGTTGCCGGCCAGCGGCCGGCACTACCCCTTACGCTTCGCGCAGCATGGCCAGGGCGGCCAGCACGGCATCGACCTCGGCGTCCAGCTTGAACAGATCGCTCTGCAGCTGGTCGCCCTGCTCAGCCTGCTTCAATACGGCGATCAGCTGGCCGGCATCGCGCGGCGAATCGAAACCTTCGCTCTGGATCAGCAGCGTGCCGTCACCGGCGGTCAGCTTGAAGTAGAAACGGCCGTCCTTCTCGCGGTACTGCTTGAACAGCGGCGGTGCCACGCGGGCCACGCCGGCGTCTTCGCTGGCGATGTCGCCCGCGCTGGACAGGTCACGCAGACCCACCGCATGGCGAAGCTCGTCCAGCAGCGGGGCCGCCAGCTGCTCGCGCAGCTGCTGGCCACGTCGCTTGAGCAGCGCTTCAATCTTTTCCGGCTCGGCCATCAACGCGTTGTAGCGCTCGCGCAGCGGCGAAAGCTCCTCATCGATGCGCTCGAACAGCTGCTGCTTGGCATCGCCCCAGCTGATGCCATCGGCGAACGCCTTGGCGAATTCCGCGGTCTGTTCCGGGGTGGCGAACGCCTGGTACATCTGGAACAGCGCCGAGCCCTCGGTGTCCTTCGGCTCGCCCGGTGCGCGCGAGTCGGTCAGGATCGAGAACACCAGCTTCTTCAGCTCTTCGCGCGGCACGAACAGCGGAATGGTGTTGTGGTAGCTCTTGCTCATCTTGCGGCCGTCGAGGCCGGCCAACGTCGCCACCTGCTCGTCGATCACCACGTCCGGCAGCGGGAAGTACTCCTTGCCGTACACGTGGTTGAAGCGCTGGGCGAAGTCACGCGCCATCTCGATGTGCTGGATCTGGTCACGGCCCACCGGTACCTGGTTGGCCTTGAAGATCAGGATGTCGGCCGCCATCAGCACCGGGTACATGAACAGGCCGGCGCTGACGCCTGCGTCCTCGTCCACGCCTTCCTCGCGGTTCTTGTCCACTGCCGCCTTGTAGGCGTGCGCGCGGTTGAGGATGCCCTTGCTGGCGATGGCGGTCAGGAACCACATCAGCTCGGTGGTCTCGCGGATGTCGCTCTGGCGGTAGAACCACACGTGTTCCGGGTCCAGGCCGCAGGCCAGCCAGCTGGCCGCGATCTCCAGGGTCGCGCGCTGGGTGCGCTGCGGGTCCTGCGACTTGATCAGGCTGTGCAGATCGGCCAGGAAGAAGAAGCTCTCGATCCCCGGCGCGCGGCTGGCCGCGATGGCCGGACGGATGGCGCCAACGTAGTTGCCCAGGTGGGGCGTGCCGGAGGGGGTAATACCGGTAAGGACTCGGGTCGTCATGACTGCGTGGGGAAACCTTCAATGAACGGGGCCAGTTTACCGTGCCGAGGGTCAACCCCGTCAGGGCCTGCGGCGCGTTCATTCACCCAACCCCGCTGGAGACGCCCGATGAAACGCCTGCTGCCCCTGCTGCTGATCCTGCCCCTGGCCGGCTTCCGTCCGGCCCCGATGCCGCCGCCGGTGTACGAGGGCGGCCCCGTGCGCATGGCCCTGGTCGACCGCGACCGCGGTACTGAACTGCGCGCCTACCCGGCCGACGGCCAGCGCTGGGTAGCCGGCGAACGCGGCCACCGCTACGCCGTGCGCCTGTACAACGACAGCCCGCGCCGGGTGCTGGTGGTGCTGTCGGTGGACGGCGTCAATGCCATCTCCGGCGAGGATGCCGATCCCTCGCAGACCGGCTACGTGCTCAACCCCGGCCAGCGCGCCGACATCACCGGCTGGCGCAAGAGCCAGGACGAAGTGGCGCAGTTCGTGTTCAGCAGCCCCAGCGGCAGCTATGCCAGCCGCACCGGCCGCCCAGACAATATCGGCGTGGTGGGCGTGGCGGTGTTCGAGGAAGCGCGACGCTGGTACCCGCAGCCGATCCTGCGCCGTGGCCTGCCAGCACCGGCCCCGGCGGCCGAAGCAGCGGCCGATGCCAGCGCCAGCAACAGCCGCATCGAGGGCTACGCCAGCAAGTCGCAGGCGCCAGCGCTGGGCACCGGCCACGGTGCACGCGAGCAGTCTTCGGTGCGCGATACCGACTTCGAACGCGCCAGCCGCAGCCCGGCGCAGGTCCTGCAGCTGCGCTACGACAGCGCCCGCAACCTGCGCGCACGCGGCATCCTGGTGGACTCCCCCTCCCGCCTACCGCGCGAACCGCAGGCGTTCCCCAACCGCTACGTGCCGGACCCGCCGGCGCGTTGATCGCCCCCTGCAGACAACACAACGCCCGCAACCTCACGGTGCGGGCGTCGTGTTATGGGGGAAACCGAAGCGCTTACTTGTAGTCCGGGTAGTCCTTGCTCACGCTGTCCTGGAAGTCACGGACTTCCTTCTCAGCGCGATCCTTGGCCCAGCCATAACGTTCCTGCAGGCGACCGGCCAGATACTCGGCATTGCCTTCGGCCACATCGAAATCGTCGTTGGTCAGATCGCCCCACTTGGCCTGGGCCTTGCCCTTCAGCTGCGACCACTTGCCGGAAATGATGTCTTTGTTCATTGCTGGGAATCCTTGGTTGCAACGGCGTTCTTACCGTGGCTCCAGCTTCGCGCAGTGGCCGTTGAAGACCGGTCAACCTGCAATGAAATACATGCTCACCTGCTTGAATGGTTCACTCCGCTTCGACAGCACGCAGCGAAAAGCGCGCACAAAAAAAGGCCGGGGATGTCCCCGGCCTTTTTTCTTTTCGCTGCGTGCCGGTCTTACCGGCCCTTGGCGGTGTCCTCAACCTTCTCACCAGCCTTCTGCACGTCCTTGCCGGCACCGGCAATGGTGTTGCAACCGGCCAGCAGGGCCACCGAGAACATCGACAACAGCATCAGGGCAACTACGCGCTTCATGGGCTTCTCCTTGGGTTTGCCGCTACACCGCTTCATTCGCGGATGGGATTGTTTCGCTCGGCGGGAGAAGGCCAACACCCACCACCGCCGCGTGAAGTGCAATCTGGCGGCAGTGGCGTGGAGCGCGTGTGAACGGATCACAGATTCGTTCAGGCGGCGCCGTTAATCGCGCATCAGCGTGGACTTGCCGAACAGGCTTTCGACCAGGTCCACGGCCAGTTCGGCAGTGGCATTCTGCTTGTCCAACAAGGGGTTGAGCTCGACGATGTCCAGCGAACCCATGCGCCCGGTGTCGGCGATCATCTCCATCACCAACTGCGCCTCGCGGTAGTTCACGCCACCCGGCACAGTGGTGCCCACGCCCGGCGCGATGCTGGGGTCGAGGAAGTCGACATCGAAGCTGACATGCAGATGGGTGTTCTCGTCGATGCCGGCCAAGGCGGCTTCCACGGTGCGCTTCATGCCGTTCTCGTCGATGTAGCGCATGTCATAGACATCCACCTTGTGGGTCTTGATCAGGCGCTTCTCGTCCGGGTCCACCGAACGGATGCCGATCTGGTGCATCTGCGCCGGGGTGATCGCTGGCACGGTGCCGCCGAGGCGGGTCAACGCATCCGGGCCGAGTCCACACAGACAGGCCACCGGCATGCCGTGGATGTTGCCCGACGGGGTCACGTCGCTGGTGTTGAAATCCGAATGCGCATCCAGCCACAGCACGCGCAGGGTCTTGCCCTGCTCGCGGCACCAGCGCGCCACGGCGGTGATCGAACCTATGCCCAGGCAATGGTCGCCGCCGAGCATGATCGGCATGCGGCCGGCCTGCAGTTCGGCATAGCTGGCTTCCATCAGCGCGTGGTTCCACGCCACCACTTCATCCAGGTGGCGGTAGCCTTCCACCGGCGCGGTCCACGGGTTGCGCGGGCCATCCAGGTTGCCCAGGTCGCGCACGTCCACGCCGCGCGCCTCCAGCGCCTCCGGCAGGCCCGCCACGCGCAGTGCTTCCGGCCCCAGCCGGGCACCACGATGGCCCGCACCCACATCGGTGGGAACGCCAATCAGGGATACGGAAATGGGATGGGCCATGGGTGCCTCCTGCGGTGGGGAAAAAGAAGCACAGTCTAGCCAGAGCTGTGTGACACCACTCGCGGCGGTGCAGCAGGGCGATCACATGGCATGATGCCGCGCGGACCCGACCGTCCTTCATGGAAGATTGCGATGTCGCCCTTCATCAATACCGCTTGGCCGCAATACAGAACAGTGGGATCCCCAACGTACAGGTTCAGCGCGTCACTACCCCGGCTATCGAATCAGGCAGACCCGCTCCTGGGATGAGCACACCCTATCCAAACCTGAAACCTGTTCTCGTTGAGCTGCAGCTGGACGAAGTAGATTCGCGCGGCGGCGCTGTTGCAGAGATGATCGACTCCACCGCGCGCCCCATGGCGCTTTCGATAAGCCCCGAACTCATGTGGTAGAGCTTCGTGCTGAATGACCGTGCCATCACCCGGATCACGCCTGGCACGCGGGCACACTGCGCGATCTCATTCGTCAACCATGACGGTGCGAAAGAGGTATTCCCCTGTGGCACGTTGGCCGCCTTCGGAGATGGATCGTCGACCAAGGGGTTGATCCGCATCATCCGGTTTGATTGAGCCTGTTCGCGCCTGACGTCTTGAGCTGGCAACGGTTGACAAGCAATGCATCGATGCGCCGCGTGACACACGAGCTGCTTCGAACCAGAATGGCCCAACGACTCCTCCTTTGCTGCGTCATTGAATTGACTCACCGGCTCGGGACGAAAAACCGCCGAAAGGCGGTTTTTCATGTTCGTTCCACCACCTTTGCGACCGCCGGCGCGCCGACGCATCAAGATCGGCGCGTGTGCTTATGCCGCGCTTGCATGCAGACGTACACCCAAGGCGCGGGTCACTTTGAGGATGGTCGCAAAATCAGGGCTGCGCTCGCCCGACAGTGCGCGATACAGACTCTCACGCGAGAGGCCCGCCGCTCGTGCGACCTTGCTCATCCCTTGAGCGCGCGCGATGTCGCCGAGCGCCTTGGCAATGAACGCAGAATCGCCATCGCTTTCTTCGATGCAGGCATCGAGATAGGCCGCCATCTCCTCCGGTGTGCGAAGGTGCTCGGCCACGTCAAATGCTTTGAGTTCGACTTTCTTCTTGATGGCCATGATGGGACAGCTCCAGTACTTCGGTATTGAGTCGTTTCACCTGCAGCCCGTTCGACGCCTACAGGGCACGCGCAATCTCCCTGGCCTTCTCGATATCGCGTTGCTGTGAACCCTTGTCGCCGCCAGCCAGCAGAATCACCCACTGCCTGCCGCGCTGGGTGTAGTACACGCGGTAACCCGGTCCCACATCGATGCGCAGTTCGGAAACGCCATCGGCCAGATAGCGGTGATCGCCCAGATGGCCTTCGCTGAGCCGACCGATGCGGGCCAGGATGCGAGCGCGCCCGGTTACGTCCTTAAGAGCGTCAATCCATGTCGCGAACTGGCGGGTACGCTGGATCTTCACAGAGGACTGTAGCCCACAGGCTACACATTCTCAACCCTGCGGAACGCGCTCGGGGAAATGCACGGCGATGGATCACGCGCCGGATAGAAGATCAGCAGCGAAAGAAGGAAAGAAGGAAGGAGACGCGACAGGGAGCAGTGCTCGACCAACGTCCGTGCCGCGGCTGTGCGGGCACAACTACAGTTGCTTGATGGTGCCGCTTATCCGAATCGAACGGATGACCTACTGTTTACAAGACAGTTGCTCTACCAACTGAGCTAAAGCGGCATGGGTGGATCACCGGCGGCAGCGCCGCGGTCCGGGAATTCTAGCGCAACCGCGTGCATTCCAGCGACCGGCTCTGTGCCGCCCCGCTGCGCTGCTGGGCCTGGGCCGGCTGCGTGCCCGCCGCCAGCTGCCCTTCCAGCCACCACTGGCCGGCGTCGCCGCTGGCGACCAGGCGCGGCTGGAAGCCCGCGGCCTGCACCGCTGCCATGCGGCGCTCGGCGCCTTCGCGGTTGCGGTACTGGCCCAGCGCCACGGCGTTGATGTCCTCGCCCTGGCTGATGATGTAGTAGTCGCTCAGGCCGGCGGCGACGATGCGCTTCACCGTGGCCTGGGCTTCTTCGCGATTGGCGGCAGCCGGCAGCATCACCCGGAAACGGGCGCTGCCGCTGGCAGCAGGCTGTTCGCGCAGGCGCACCTGGCTGAGCACAGTACTGGCCTTGCCTTGCGCACTGGTCGCGGCGGCGCGGTCGGCGAACGGGCCCAGCGCGATGCAGCGCGGCGGCTCGGCAGCCACGGGCGGGGTTACGGGTTTTTCCGGCGCCGGGGCCGGTGCAGGCGGTGTTACCGGCTTGGCAGCGGCAGCAACCGGCGTAGCCTCAGCCACTTGCGGCTTGGCGACCTCCGGCTGGGCCGGCGTAGCTGGTGCAGGCGTGGCAGCCACAGCCGTCTTCGCCGCCGGTTCGCGCTCCATCAACGGCGCGGTCGGGGCGGCAGCACTGGCTTCGGCAGCGGCAGTCGCATCCACACCTCCCGGCACCCAGCGCAACTCGGCCACGCCAGCCGGTTGCGGCGCGGGCGCGGGCGGTTGCGGTGCATCGCGCAGCAGCCACCAGCAGGCGACGCCAAGATTGAGGATGGCCAGTACGACGATCAGGGCACGGGTCAGCATGCGCGGATACTAGCCTGCGGGCTGGTGCACCGCCCAGCGGGCGAGGCCATCCAGCACCAGCGACGGGTGGTAATCGGCGCCGGGCAGCAACGGCATCAGCGCCGGTGCGCCACCACCATGCACCAGCAGCGACGGTGCCACGCCCAGCAGCGTGTGCGCCTGCTGCGCGCTGCGTTCGATCAGCGCCACGGCTGCGCCGTCGCAGCCAGAGGCCAGCGCGTCGGCGGTGTCGTTGGCGAACTCGCTGTAGTCGCCGCCGGTCGCCGGCAGCTGCACCGCACGCGCGTGCAGTGCCTCGCGCATGGTGGTGGGCGATGCGGAAATGCGCCCGCCGTGGTGCTGGCCATTCGCGTCGAGCAGATCAATCGTCAGTGCGGTGCCCACGCCGACCACCAGCACCGGGCGCTGCGCCTTGGCGGCGGCCAACAGGGCCAGGAAGCGATCGACACCGAACTTTTCCGGCTTGGCATAGGCAATGCGTACACCGGCGCACTCGGCGCTGGTGCGCACCACATGCACGTGCTCGAAGCGGCGCTGCAGCTGGTCCAGCATGGCGCTGGTCAGCGACGGTGCGGCCACGCTGGCCACGAACGCGGTGGTGCCGCTGGGCAGGCTGTGCGGCGGCTGCCCGGCCATGCCTTCGGCGCCGTGTGCCCAGGCCTGCACGTCGCCGGCACGGTCACCCTGCAACGGCGCGAACTTGAAGCGCGAGTTGCCGAGGTCGAACAACCAATCGCTCATGCCGCCCTCACGCTGACTTCGCCGGCGTGCAGCAGGCGTTCCTGGCCATCGATGCGCACGCGCAGTGCGCCGTCGTCAGCCAAGCCAAGTGCGGTGCCGTGCTGCCACTGCCCGTCCAGTTCCACGCGCACTTCGCGGCCAGCCAGCATGTCGAATGCGGCGTAGCGCAGCAGGAACGGAGCGAGGCCTTCGCGATCGAATTCTTCCAGCGCCGGCAGCAGGCGCGTCAGCACGGCAGCAACGACCACGTTGCGGTCCACCGGCTTGCCGGCCAGCGTGTCCAGGTCCACCCACGGCTGGGTGATCTGTTCGGCGAACGACGGCGGCATGTGTGTGTTGATGCCGATGCCGATCACCGCGCGTGCCGGGCCGGCGTATTCGCCACCGCCCTCGGCCAGCAGGCCAACCAGCTTGCGACGGCCATCGACGATCAGGTCATTTGGCCACTTCAGCTGGGCCTGGGTGTAGCCCAGATCGTGCAGCGCTTCGGCCACGGCGATGCCCGCCACCAGGCTCAGCCCGGCGAGGCGGCCGAGGCCACCGGAGTACAGGCGCAGCACCGACAGGTAGATATGCGCGGCCAGCGGCGAGGCCCAGGCACGCCCACGACGGCCACGGCCACCGGTCTGGCGTTCGGCCAGCAGGACGCTGACCCCGCGCTGGGGCGCGCTGCAACGCAGCAATTCGGCGTTGGTCGAGTCCACCGTCCAGGCCACCTGCAGGTCGTGCAGCAGCGGCAGAACCCCGGCCGGCAGACCGGCACGGATCGCATCCGGGTCCAGCAGGTCGACCGGGCGGGTCAGGCCATAGCCTTCGCCAGCGCGGCCCTCGACATCCACACCGGCGGCCCTAAGCCCTTGAATACGCTTCCAAATAGCCGCCCGGGTCTGGCCCAGCTCACGGGCCAGGGCGTCGCCGGACAGGCGACCGGCAGCGAGTTTGGCCAGCAATTGGCGATCGTCCACGGCAGCTTCCACGAAGTCAGGAAGGAATTATGCGGGAAAGCCGCCAGCGACGCCCGCCACGCTGGGTTCCGCAGGGGCTTCCAACTGGGCGCCGGGTTCGGGCTAGAATCGGGAACTCACCCTCCCTTAACGTGGATGTCGTCAATGCGCCGTTATGCCCATTGCCTGATCCTGCTGATGATGCCCTTCGCGGCGTCTGCGACGGCAGCGCTGGACGACAGCCGCGGCGCCTGCGTGTCCTCCAACGGTGATGCCGCCTCGCAGCGCGCACCGACCGCGACCGCCTCGGCAGCCACCACCAAGCCGGCACCGGTACGCCCGGCCGCCAGCAGCGCCACCAGCACCGGCGGCGGTGGCAGCGACGACGACGTGCTGCAGCGCATCCGCGCACCGAAGTGGCACAGCTACCTGCCGGGAATGTTCCGCTGATCAAGTCGTTGCTGCAGTGGCTGCGGCCTGCGCCGCGGCCGATCGACAATGCACTTTGGGATGACGCCTGCCGCCGCGCGGCCTGGCTGCACGGACTGGACGACGAACGCCGCGCGCGCCTGCGTGTGCTGACCACGCGCTTCCTGCATGAGAAGACCATTACCCCGATTGGTGACCTGCAATTGCAGGCCGGCGATGGCGTGCTGCTGGCCGCGCTGTGCTGCCTGCCGCTGCTGGAATTCGGCGAAGTGGGACTGGAAGGCTGGTCGCAGCTGATCGTCTACCCGGATGCGTTCCGCGTGCACCGCAGCCACATGGATGCGGCCGGCGTGCTGCATGAGTGGGATGACGAACTGATTGGCGAATCGTGGGACAGCGGTCCGTTGATCCTGTCCTGGGCCGATGTGCAGGCCGACCTGGCCACGCCGCACGAGGGTTACTGCGTGGCAGTGCACGAGATGGTGCACAAGCTGGATGCGCTGGATGGCGCGATGGACGGTACGCCACCGCTGCCACGCGAATGGCAGCGCGAGTGGGCGGCCACGTTCCAGCAGGCGTACGACGCGTTCTGCGCGCAGGTGGATGCGGGCGAGGAAACGCTGATTGATCCGTATGCAGCCGAGGCACCGGAAGAGTTCTTCGCGGTGGCCAGCGAGTACCACTTCTCCGCGCCGGATCTGCTGCAGCAGGCGTTGCCGGAGGTGGCCGCACAGCTGCGGCGGTTCTATGGCGAGCCGCCGAAGATGGTGGATTGATTCATTCGTTCGCCGGGCATGGCCCGGCGCTACCTTGGGTGCACGTCGACCGGTAGCGCCGGGCCATGCCCGGCGGATCAGGTTGCAGGAGGCTTACGGCCCCGGCGGCAGCTGGACTTCGAAGCGGGCGCCGCCGAGTTCACTGGAACGGCCCACGGTCAGCTCGCCGCGGTAGTCCTTGATCAGGTCCTGCACGATCGACAGGCCGATGCCGTGGCCCTGCACGCGCTCGTCGCCACGCACGCCACGCTGCAGCACCTTGCCGATGTCGTCCGGGGCGATGCCCGGGCCATCGTCGTCCACCGCCAGCAGCAGGCCGGCACGGCGTGCGTTCGGTGCCGGCAGCGGCTGCGCGGTCAGCAGCACGCGGCGGTTGGCCCACTTGAAGGCATTCTCCAGCAGGTTGCCAAGCAGTTCCTGCAGGTCGCCCGGTTCGCCATGGAAGCGCGCGGCCGGGTCGATATCGAATTCGCACAGCACGCCCTTCGAGGCGTAGACCTTCTCCAGGCCACGCACGATTTCCTCGGCGTTGGATTCGATCGGCAGCGGCGCGGAGAACAGCTTGTGACCCGATGACGCCGCACGTGCCAGCTGGTACGAGACAAGGTTGTTCATGCGCTGCAGCTGCACGTCCAGTTCCTCGCGCAGCGCGCTGTCACCGGCACCACTATCCATCTGCGTGCGCAGCACTGCGATCGGTGTCTTCAGGCTGTGCGCCAGGTCGGCCAGGGTGTTGCGCTGGCGCTCGAGATTCTCGCGCTCGCTTTCAATGAAGGCGTTGATGCTGTCGGTCAGCGGTTCCAGCTCGCGCGGGTGGCGCTCGCTCATGCGCGCGGTCTCGCCACGCTGCACCTTGGTCAGCTCGGTGATCACGCGGCGCAGCGGGCGCAGGCTCCACTGCAGGATGACGGTCTGCAGCAACAGCAGGATCAGGCCGATGCCGCCCAGGTAGAACCAGACCCGGCCACGGAACACACGCAGCTGCGCACCCAGCGCGCGCGAGTCCTCCATCACGTAGATGGTGTACGGGAATTCGGTGGCGGGATCGGCGTCGGCGTCCCACACCAGGCCCAGGCCATAGCGGTACACCGAGCCCTGGCTGCCGTCGATCTGGATCATCGGCAGCGGGCCTTCGAACACTTCCTGGCGCGGCGCCAGCAGGCCGCCGCCGACGGTGGGCAGCATCGGGCCTTCGGCGGACATCGAGTTGCCCTTGCCGTGCGGCATCACCACCTGCAGGTACAGGCCACTGCCGGGTACGTCGAAACGTGAATCCGGCGGCTGCTCGCGGATGTACAGCGAGCGGTCGCGGGTAAAATCGATGCCGGCCGCGTAGGCGGTGGCGTAGTTCTTCAGGCGCTCACGCAGGTTCGCCTTCGCCGTATCGGCGAAGGCGGCATCGAGCGCGTAACCGGCCAGTGCCAGGAACGCGACCAGGCCCACGGACGCGGCGAGCATCTGGCGCGCCTGCAGTGAGCGCGGCCGCCAGCGTCGGAAGAACCACAGACGGCCGGACATCGTGTTATCGCCAGGGTGAGCCGGCTCAGCCCTCGTTGCGCGGGATCGCGAAACGGTAGCCGCGACCGCGCACGGTCTCGATCGGCTTCAGCTCGCCATCCGGGTCCAGCTTCTTGCGCAGGCGGCCGATGAAGACCTCCAGCACGTTCGAGTCGCGGTCGAAGTCCTGCTGGTAGATGTGCTCGGTGAGGTCGGCCTTGGAGACCAGTTCACCGGCGTGCATCATCAGGTACTCCAGCACCTTGTACTCGTAGCTGGTGAGGTCGACATTGCTGCCGGCCACGCTGACGGTCTGGGCAGCCAGGTCCAGAGCAACCGGACCGCATTCCAGGGTCGGCTTGCTCCAGCCAGCGGCGCGGCGCAGCAGCGCATTGACGCGGGCCAGCAGCTCTTCGACGTGGAACGGCTTGACCAGGTAATCGTCGGCGCCCTGCTTCAGGCCCTCGACCTTGTCCTGCCAGCTCGAACGCGCGGTCAGGATCAGCACCGGGAACTTCTTGCCTTCGTCACGCAGGGCCTTGATCAGCTCCATGCCCGACATCTTGGGCAGGCCGAGGTCGATGATGCCGACATCGAACGGGACTTCGCGCCCCATGTAGAGGCCTTCCTCGCCGTCCTGCGCAGCATCGACGGCAAAGCCTTCGCGCTTGAGCCGGGCTGCCAGGGTCTCACGCAGCGGGGCTTCGTCTTCGACCAGAAGGATACGCATGAACTCTCCCTAGTGTCCTGGGTGTGGCCCGGAGGCCTGTGGGGTACGGGTTGATAGCGACAACTATCCCTGTTCAGGGGTTATCGCCGCGTAGTGATGACATATCCGACCGCGGCGTGCGCGGCTGTGAACGCGACGGGGCGGGGTCGTCCATGTAGCGGACCCGGCCCCGATCGTCCATGTACTTCACCCGGTTGATATCACGACCATCGAACGGCACGCGCTCGGCGCCGAGGATGTGGCCGCCGGTGGTGCGCTGCACGCGGCGCACGGCATCGGACAGCGAACGCTCGTCGCCACGGCCACCGCGCTCACCCCGCTCCATCATCTCCGCCCGCCCCTGGTCGCCGCGCGGCGGCTGTTGCGCCAGCGCCGAAGACAGCGGCACAGCCGACAGGACCACGCAGGTAGCCAGGGCAATGCGGCGATGGAAGGGAGCGGAAGACATCGATGCGATCCTAGCCGAGCTCGGCGATTCGTTCAAAAGTCGTAAATCCGGCGCCGGGTTCAAAACCCAGCGTTTTACAAATCTTTTGCAAATTCTTGGTTTACAGCGGTGAATCCGGTCTGAACTTTTCCGGCTTCAACTCCAAGTCGTTCAGCTAAGTGAACATTCGGGACGAATCGCCGCCCCTTGTCAAGTCAGGAATGTGACTGCGGTCACGCTACGGCGCGATCAGATGCACGTTCGGTGACCGCCAGCGCCTGCTCGATCAGGCGCCAATCGGCGCCCGGGCGGTGTGCGCCCTCGCTCAGCACCTGGCGGAATGCGCGGCCGCCGGGCTGGCCGTGGAACAGGCCAAGCACGTGGCGGGTGATGTGCTTCAGCGCCAGGCCTTCGCCCAGCCGCGCTTCCACATAGGGCCGCAGCGCGCGCAGCAGGTCGCCACGGGCCTGCAGCGGGGCGCCGGTATGCAACGCCTCCAGCTGATGCAGCAGGTAGGGATCGTGGTAGGCCGCGCGGCCCAGCATCACGCCATCGACGAGCGCGGCCTGCGCCCGCACCGCCTCGAGGCTGGCCAGGCCGCCATTGAGCACCACCGGCAGTGCCGGGCGCTCCTGCTTCAAGCGGTAGGCCCAGTCGTATTTGAGCGGGGGAACCTCGCGGTTCTCCTTCGGCGACAGGCCCTTCAGCCACGCGTTGCGCGCGTGCACCACCACCATCGCCGCACCGGCGGCGACCTGGCGGTCGACGAAGGCGGCGAACACGTCGTAGTCGTTATCCTCGTCCACGCCCAGCCGGCACTTCACCGTCACCGGGATATCAACCGCATTGACCATGGCCGCCACGCACTCGGCCACCAGCGCCGGCTCGCGCATCAGGCAGGCGCCGAAGCGGCCGGCCTGCACACGATCAGACGGGCAGCCGCAGTTGAGGTTGACCTCGTCATAGCCCCACTCGGCAGCGATACGTGCGGCCTGCGCCAGCAGGGCCGGATCACTGCCACCCAACTGCAGCGCCAGCGGCTGTTCGCTGCGGTCGAAGCCGAGCAGGCGCTCGCGGTCGCCGTGGATGACCGCGTTGGCGTGCACCATCTCCGTGTACAGGCGTACGCCCGGTGCCAGCACGCGGTGGAAAACGCGGCAATGGCGATCCGTCCAGTCCATCATCGGGGCAACGGACAGGCGCAGGGAATCGGCGTAACGGGCGGTGGCGGACGTCATCGGGGCATTGATCGTGGAGACTGGCATTGCCAGTGAGATCAATAGTTTACACCGGGCGGCTGAATGCGCCCGGTCAGCCGCGCGGCGAGCGCCGGTTGGGCCCGGCTCCGGCTCCGGCTGGCGGCCGGGGCGGGCTGGGCGGCGGCGGCGGACGCTTCCTGCCCTCGGGGAGCTTGGGGTTCGCGTTCTCCATGGATACGGCCCGCGGGTCCAGCGCAGTACGCCACGCATTGACGCAGATGCCAATTGAACAGTGTATCCTTTTGGATACGATTGGTGGATGGCAACCCTCCAGGCAACAGAAACGTTCACGCGTTGGCTGCGCGGGCTCAACGACGGCGGCGCCCGAGCAGTGATCGTGGAACGCCTGCAGCGCGTCGCCCGCGGTCTCGAGGGAGATGTTCGATCAGTGGGTCATGGCGTGAGCGAACTGCGAATCAACCGTGGGCCGGGATATCGCGTGTATTTCACACGTCGCGGGAGGTCCATCGTCGTGCTCCTGCACGGTGGCGACAAGTCGAGCCAGCGTCGCGATATCGAAAAAGCGGTCAGGCTCGCGGAATTGCTGTAGCCACCATTTGATTCCATGCCGTTCCCAGGACTCTCCCCATGAGCAAGCTGAAGACGATTCCCTTCGATCCCGCCGACTATCTGGATGATGACGTCGCAATCGCCACCTATCTGAGCGAGGCCTTGGCAGCAGGCGATGCGGGCCACTTTCAGGAGGCTCTCGGAACAGTGGCGCGTGCCCGTGGCATGGGCGGCGTTGCCGAGGTCTCCGGTCTTGGACGCGAGAGCCTGTACAAGGCGCTGCGTCCCGGAGCACACCCACGCTTCGACACCGTGCAGCGGGTACTGTCAGCGCTCGGGGTGCATCTCATCGTGCAAGCCGACAAGCAACCCGCTGGCACCGCCTGATCGCAGCCACTGCGCTCGCCGGGCATGGCCCGGCGCTACCTGGGGCGCGCTGCGGACTCAATGCCCCCCGCGCGCACCACCCACCTGTTCGACGAGGGTCTGGCTGGCCGCATTGAGCCCCACCACCGTCACCTCCGCACCGTGCGCGGCCAGCTTTTCCTGCGCCCGCTCCAGCGCGGCCACGGCAGTCAGATCCCACAGGTGGGCATCGCGCAGATCGATCTGCACCTTCGGTGCCACGTGATGGTAGTCAAAGGCTGCGCCAAGCTGGCCGGCCGAGGCAAAGAACACCTGCCCGCGCACGCGGTAGACCTGCGTATCACCGGCATCGTCGCACTGCACATCCAGCATGCGACCAACCTTTCGCGCGAAGAACAGGGCCGATAGCAGCACACCGCTGAGCACGCCCTTGGCCAGGTCGTGGGTGGCCACGGTGACCACCACGGTCAGCAGCATCACTGCTGACGAACTGCGTGGATGCGTGCGCAGGTCGCGCAGCGAGCGCCAGCTGAAGGTGCCAATGCTGACCATGATCATCACCGCCACCAGCGCCGCCATCGGGATCTGCCGCACCAGTTCGCTGCCGTACACCACCAGTACCAGCAGGAACACGCCGGCCACCAGGCAGGACAGGCGGCCGCGCCCACCGGAGGTTACGTTGATCACCGACTGGCCGATCATCGCGCAGCCGGCCATGCCGCCGAGGAAGCCGGTGACCGTATTCGCCACGCCCTGGCCAACACATTCGCGGTTGCGCTCGCTCGGCGTTTCGGTGATGTCCTCAACGATCTGCAGGGTCATCATCGATTCGAGCAGGCCGACCACGGCCAGCGTGGCCGACACCGGCAGCAGAATGCGCAGCGTCTCCCAGGTGAGCGGCACATCGGGCAGCAGGAAATGCGGCAGGCTGTCGGGCAGCTGGCCCATGTCGCCGACGCTGCGTACGTCCACGCCGAAGCCGATCACCACGGCGGTCAGCACCACAATGGCCACCAGCGGCGACGGCACCGCGCGGGTAATCCGTGGCAGCAGGTAGATGATCGCCAACGCGGCGGCGCACAGCACGTAGACCGTAGGGCCGCGACCGATCAGCTCGGGCATCTGTGCCAGGAAGATCAGGATCGCCAGCGCGTTGACGAAACCGGTGATGACCGAGCGCGAGACGAAGCGCATCAACGAGCCGAGCTTGAACACACCGGCCAACACCTGCAGCAGGCCGGCCAGGATGCTGGCGGCAAACAGGTACTGCAGGCCGTGGTCCTTGACCAGGTCGACCATCACCAGCGCCATTGCACCGGTGGCGGCAGAGATCATTCCAGGGCGACCGCCAGCGATAGCGGTGATGACGGCAATCGAGAACGCGGCATACAGGCCGACCTTGGGGTCGACGCCGGCGATGAGCGAGAAGGCGATGGCCTCGGGAATCAGGGCCAGGGCAACGACGATGCCGGACAGCAGGTCGCCACGGATGTTGCCGAGCCATTGCTGGCGCAGGGGATAGGACGTTTGCATGGGAAAGCTCCGCGCGCAGGCGGGCGTGGCCGCATGGCGCTGCAGTGGAAAGACACGGGTTCCTGAGCCGGGCAGGCCGGCTGCCGATGTGCGGCAAGGGTCAGGGTGGCGTGATCACTGCAGGCGGGCGTCGGTACGTGGGAGGGACGCAGTCTACGGGAAGCGACCCCACGGGGGTAGCGCGGATGGCCGGCGAGGCAGCGAAACGCAGCGGAGCATGGCTCCGCTCTACAATCACAGCATGGCCGCCGACCACACGCACTTCTTCGACCCCGCCACCGAACAGGGCGTGCTGCGCCTGTCGATCGCCGGCGCACTGCTGCTGGCCGCTGCGGCCGTGGTGTTCGGCCTGCTGGCCAATTCCTCACTGATCATCTTCGACGGCATCTACGGCCTGATCGACGTGGTGATGACCTGGCTGTCGCTGTTGGTCGCGCGGCTGATCGCGCTGTCCACGCAGACCGATGCGCTGCAGTCGCGGCTCAACCAGCGCTTCACCATGGGCTTCTGGCACCTGGAACCGATCGTACTGGGAGTGAGCGGCACACTGATGATCGGCGCGGCGCTGTATGCGCTGGTCAATGCGGTGGATGCGCTGATGTCCGGTGGCCGCCACATCGCGCTGGGCCCAGCGATCATCTTCGCCGGCCTGTCACTGGTGGCCGAGAGCGCGCTGGGCTGGTTCGTGCTGCGCGCCAACCGCCGCATCGGTTCGGAATTCATCGCGCTGGATGCCAAGAACTGGGTGGTGGCCGCCAGCATGTCCGCCTGCTACATGGTCGCCTTCCTCGGTGGCGTGCTGGTGCAGGGCACCTCGTGGGCCTGGGTGGGGCCCTATATCGACCCGGCCATCCTCGCCTTCGTCTGCGTGCTGGTGATGATCGCCCCGCTCGGCACCGTGCGCCGGGCGCTGGCCGGCATCCTGCTGGTCACCCCACCGGAACTGCAGGCCCATGTGGATGCAGTGGCACGCGGGATCGTGGCCAAGCACGGCTTCGTCGAGCACCGCAGCTACGTGGCCCAGGTGGGGCGTGGCGAGCAGATCGAGCTGTTCTTCGTGGTGCCGGAAAACGACCCGCCGCGGCCCCTGGTGGAATGGGACCAGCTGCGCGACGAGATCGGCGATGCGCTGGGCGAGGCCTCGCCGGATCGCTGGCTGACCATCATGTTCACCACCGACCGCGAGTGGACGATCTAGGCCAGCAGGACGATCGATCAAGTTTTTCGTACGCATTGCAACCCAACGTACGCAGAAGCCGGGCAAAGTAGGCTCCAACGCAACACCCACCCACCGACCAGGAGCATCCCGATGTCCATCGAAAAGGTTCTGTACACCGCCCAGGCCACCTCCACCGGCGGCCGTGAAGGCCGTTCCGTCTCTTCCGACAACGTGCTGGACATCCAGCTGTCGACCCCGCGCGAGCTGGGCGGCGCCGGCGGCCCGGGCACCAACCCGGAACAGCTGTTCGCCGCCGGCTACTCGGCCTGCTTCCTGGGCGCGCTGAAGTTCGTGGCCGGCCAGGCCAAGGTCGCGCTACCGGCAGAGACCACCGTCACCGGCAAGGTCGGCATCGGCCAGATCCCGACCGGTTTCGGCATCGAAGCCGAGCTGACCATCAACGTGCCGGGCGTGCCGCGCGAGCAGGTGGAAGATCTGGTGCAGAAGGCGCACATCGTGTGCCCGTACTCGAATGCCACGCGCGGCAACATCGACGTGACGCTGATCGTTGCCTGATGCGGCCGGGGTCAGAGCCCTTTCGCGTTGCGAAAGGGATCCGACCCCAAAAAAATGGGCGGATGCCGGTCGAAACCATGCATCCGCCCATCCCACCCCGGGTGGGCCCCGGCACGTGGCCGGGGACGCATTCGCTTACTTCTCGCTCGTAATGAGCTGCACGACGCTGGAGAAATCCAGCTTGCCGCGGCCGGCCTGATGGTTCATTGAATACAGGTTGCGCGCCACTTCGCCCAGCGGGATCGAGGCGCCGACACTCATCGCCGCTTCCACCGCCAGACCCATGTCCTTGAGCATCAGATCACTGCCGAAGCCGCCGCTGTAGCCGCGCGAGGCCGGCGCATTTTCCAGCACGCCCGGCCACGGGTTGCACACTTCGGTGGCCCAGCTGCGGCCGGTGCTGACCGCCATCATCTGCGACAGCACCTTCGGGTCCAGCCCATGCGCCACGCCAAGGGCGATGGCCTCGCCGGTGACGGCCATGATCACGCCCAGCGCCATGTTGTTGCACAGCTTGGCGACCTGGCCGGCACCACTGGCGCCGACATGGAAGATGTTCTTGCCCATCGCCTGCAGCACCGGGCGCGCGCGTTCCAGCGCGTCCTCCTCACCACCGACGATGAAGGTCAGGGTGCCGGCCTGGGCACCGGCGGTACCGCCGGACACCGGTGCGTCGATCATCTGCAGGCCACGTGCGGCAGCGGCTTCAGAGACCTTGCGGGCGCTGGCCGGTGCGATCGTGCTGCAGTCGATGACCAGTGCGCCGGCCGGAATCGCGGCAAGAATGCCGTCCTCGCCCAGGTACACGCCTTCGACGTGGCGGCTGGCCGGCAGCATCGAGATCACCACCTCGGCATCGGCCAGGGTTTCGCGCGCCGATGCGGCCGCGCTGGCGCCGGCATCGACGGCGGCCTGCACCGCGGCCGGGACCAGATCGAACACGCGCACGGTGTGGCCGTTCTTGACCAGATTGGCGGCCATCGGGCCACCCATGTTGCCCAACCCGATGAATGCAATGCGGCTCATGCAAGGCTCCTTTCAACAAGGGGAGTGCCCAGGTCGGCCAGCGGATGCGCGGCATCGGCCCAGGGGGAAGCGAAGAAGGTGTCGGCCCACGCGCCGGTGGCCTCGGCCAGGGTGGCCGGGTTCCACTGCGGATTGCGATCCTTGTCGATCAGCAGCGCGCGGATGCCTTCGGCGAAATCACCGTGGGCGGCGCAATGCAGGGCGACGATGTACTCCAGGCGGTAGATCGCGGCCAGGTCCTGGCCGGCACTGCGGCGCTGCAGTTCGTACGACAGCCGTGCCGAACCGGGTGCGCCGGCAGCGAGGGTCTTCTGTGCGGCCTGCAACCAGGCATCGTCGGTCTGCAGACCGGCAATGCGCGCGACGATAGCCTGCAGCTCATCGCCTTCGCACAGCGCCTCGACGGTCGCCGCGTTGGCCAGCAGTGGACCGGTGGCGGCGTCGCTGGCATGCGACTGCAGCAGATGGCTGAGGCGTTCGTGGTTGTGTGCGGCGTTGCTGGACCACGCGACCTGCAGCAGCGCATCGAACACCGCGCTGCGGCGTTCTTCGACTACATGCACGTCGGCCAGGCCGGCGTAGATGGCGTCGCCCGGGTTCAGCAGCGCGCCGGTCAGGGCCAGGAACAGGCCGCCCTTGCCCGGAACGCGCGGCAGCAGCCAGCTGCCACCCACATCGGGGAACAGGCCGACGGTGATTTCCGGGAAGGCCAGTTTGGAGCGCTCGCTGACCACGCGGTGGCTGGCGCCGGACATCAGGCCGATACCACCGCCCATCACGATGCCGTGACCCCAGCACAGGATCGGCTTGGTATAGGTGTGGATCAGATAATCGACGCGGTATTCGACGTCGAAGAACTCGGCGGCGTAGTCGTTCTCGCGGATGTCGCTGCGGCCGGCCTCGCGGAAGGCGGCCATGCTCTTGTACAGGCTGTGCAGGTCTCCGCCGGCGCAGAACGCCTTTTCACCAGCGCCCTGCAGCACCACCATGGCGATGCCGTCGTCGTCAGCCCAGGCATTCAACTGCTTCAGCAGCAGGTGCGCCATCGGCAGCGAGAAGCCGTTGAGCGTACGCGGCGCATTGAGCGTGGCGATGCCGATGCGCGTGCCGTTGCCGGCCACGCGCTCTTCGAACAGCACCGGTGCGTCGTCGGCAGCGGTGTCGGTGCTCATGCGTTCTTCCACTGCGCGGCGCGCTTTTCCAGGAAGGCGCTCACGCCCTCGACCTGGTCGGCGGTGTCGAACAGGTCGACGAAGGCTTCGCGCTCGGCCACCAGCGCCGAGGCGTGGGTGCCGGTGCGGGTGGACTGCACCAGGGTCTTGCAGGCGGCGATGCTGGTCGGGCTCTGCTTGCCGGCCTTGGCCGCCCATTCCAGCGCCAGTGCCTTGGCTTCGCCCTTGCCGACCTTCTCTTCGGCCAGGCCAATGCGCACGGCGGTTTCAGCGTTGATGCGCTCGCCCAGCAGGATCATGCGCTTGGCCCAGCCCTCGCCGACCAGGCGCGGCAGGTTCTGGGTGCCACCGGCGCACGGCAACAGGCCGACGGTGGCCTCTGGCAGCGCCACCTGGGCATGGTCTTCGATGATGCGCAGGTCGCAGGCCAGCGCGCATTCCAGGCCGCCGCCCATGGCGTAGCCGTTGATGGCGGCGATGGACACGCCACGGAACGCGGACAGCGCTTCGAAGGCTTCGCCGAAACGGCGTGCGGCTTCGCGTGCGGCGGCCTTGTCGCCCGAGGCGAACTGGTTGAGGTCGGCACCGGCGGAGAAGAACTTCTCGCCATCGCCGGTGATCACCAGCGCGTAGATGTCACGGTCTGCGTTGAGCGCGCCCACCAGGTCGCGCAGCGCCGACAGGCTGTGCACGGTCCAGGTATGCGCCGGCGGGTTGTGCAGGGTGATGACCGCGGTGTGGCCATCGGCCTCGACCTTCAGGCCCACGTGTTCCTGGGTACGCCAATCCTTCATCGCAGTTCCTCTTCAGTGTTGAGCAGGTGACGGGCAACGATCACCCGCATGATCTCGTTGGTGCCTTCCAGGATCTGGTGCACGCGCGAATCGCGCAGCAGGCGTTCGATCGGGTATTCGCGGATGTAGCCGTAGCCACCGTGGATCTGCAGTGCTTCGTTGCAGATGTTGAAGCCAGCATCGGTGGCGAAGCGCTTGGCCATCGCGCACCACACGTTGGCATCGCTGGCGCCGGCATCGAGCTTGCGCGCGGCGGTGTGCACCATCTGCCGTGCGGCCACCAGTTCGATGGCCATGTCGGCCAGCTTGAACTGCAGCGCCTGGAATTCGGACAGGGTCTTGCCAAACTGGCGGCGCTCGCCCATGTAGCGGCGTGCGGCATCCAGCGCCCCCTGCGCAGCGCCCAGCGAGCAGGCGGCGATGTTGATGCGGCCGCCATCGAGCCCCTTCATCGCCAGCTTGAAGCCGCCGCCTTCCTCTCCCAGAAGGTGGCTGACCGGCACGCGGACGTTCTCGAAGGTGATGCCGCGGGTGGGCTGGCTGTTCCAGCCCATCTTCTCTTCCTTGCGGCCGAAGCTGATGCCCGGCAGGTCGGCCGGCACCGCGATCGCGCTGACACCGCCTGCACCGGCGCCACCGGTGCGCGCCATCACCACCAGCAGTTCGGTGGCACCGGCGCCGGAAATGAAGGCCTTGGAGCCGTTCAGCACATAGAAGTCACCGTCGCGCACGGCGGTGGTCTTCAGCGAGGCCGCATCGGAACCTGCACCCGGTTCGGTCAGGCAGTACGAGGCCAGCTTGCTACCCGAGGACAGATCGGTTCCCCACGCATCGCGCAGCGCCGGCTGGCCCCACTTGGACACCATCCACGACGCCATGTTGTGGATGCTGATGTACGCCGCGGTCGACGGATCGACATTGGCGAGCTCCTCGATGACGACGGCGGCGTCCAGTCGGCTCAGGCCGCTGCCGCCCACTTCCGGGTCCATGTACAGACCGCAGAAGCCCAGTTCACCGGCCTTGGCGATCGCCTCGCGCGGAAAGATGCCCTCCGCATCCCATCGCGCGGCGTGCGGCGCCAGTTCGGCCTGTGCGAAGTCGCGCGCAGCTTCGCGGTACGCCTGCTGCGCTTCTTCCAGTTCCGTCGTCATCGAGTGGCTCATGGCTGCTCCTGCCGTTACTTCAGGCTGATCGTGGTGTTGACGCCATGGCTGAGCGTCTCGTCATCGAACCAGCGCGCGGTGACCGTCTTGGTCTGGGTGTAGAACAGCACCACCTGCTTGCCATACGGACCCAGGTCGCCCAGCTTGGACGCGCGCGAACCGGTGAACGAGAACAGCGGCACCGGCACCGGGATCGGCACGTTGATGCCGACCTGGCCGACGTCGATGTCTTCCTGGAACTTGCGCGCGGCGGCGCCGGACTGGGTGAACAGTGCGGTGCCGTTGCCGTTCGGGTTGCTGTTGACCATCGCGATGGCCTCTTCCAGCGTATCCGCTTCGAGGATGACCAGCACCGGCCCGAAGATTTCTTCCTGGTAGATGCGCATGTCGGTGGTGACACCGGCAAAGATGGTCGGGCCGACGAAGTTGCCCTTCTCGAAACCATCGACCTGCGGCTTGCGACCGTCCAGCACCAGCTTGGCACCCTGCTCCACGCCCGAGGCGATCAGGCCTTCCACGCGCTCGCGGGCGCTGCAGGAAATGACCGGACCGACGTCGGTGCCGGCGACGGTGCCGCCGCTGACCTTCAGTGTCTTGGCCTTGGTGACCAGGTCCTGCACCCAGTTGCGTGCTTCACCGACCAGCACCAGGGTGGAGGCGGCCATGCAGCGCTGGCCCGCGGCACCGAAGGCGGCGCCGACCATCGCGTTGAGGGTCTGTTCCTTGTTGGCGTCCGGCAGCACCACGGCGTGGTTCTTGGCGCCCATCATGCACTGCACGCGCTTGCCGGCCAGCGAGGCACGGTTATAGACGTGGGTGCCGACGCGGGTGGAACCGACGAACGACACCGCCTTGATGTCCGGGTGGTCGCAGATCGCGTTGACCACTTCCTCGCCGCCGTGGACGACGTTCAGCACGCCCTTCGGGATGCCTGCTTCCAGGGCAAGCTCGACCAGGCGCATGGTGACCATCGGGTCCTGCTCGGACGGCTTGAGGATGAAGGTGTTGCCCGTTGCAATCGCCATCGGGAACATCCACAGCGGGATCATCGCCGGGAAATTGAACGGGGTGATGCCGGCGCACACGCCCAGCGGCTGCATGATCGAGTAGGTGTCGACGCCGGTGGCCACGTTGTTGGCCAGCTCGCCCAGCTGCAGGTTGCCGATGGCGGCGGCGTGCTCGACCACTTCCAGGCCGCGGAACACATCGCCTTCGGCGTCGGGCAGGGTCTTGCCCTGTTCGGCGGTGAGGATGTGCGCCAGCTCGCTCATGTTCTCGCGGATCAGCTGCTGGTACTTCAGGAAGATGCGCGCGCGGGTGCCGATCGGGGTCTTGCGCCAGGTCTTGAAGGCTTCCTTGGCGGCGGCGACGGCGGCGTCCACTTCGCCGGTGGTGGCGAACGGCACCTTGGCCAGCACGTCCTGGGTGGCCGGATTGATCACGTCCTGCCAGTGGGAAGTAGCCGATTCAACGAACTGGCCATCGATCAGCATGCGGATACGGGGCGCTGCAACAGTCATGACGACAATCCCACGGGGTGCGAAAGATGCTTGGCATTATTCACAGCATCCACCTCGATTTCCGGGCTGAATCCGCTTAATCTGGCCAACACGCCAGACGATTCATGTTAATTCTGTGAATTATTCAGCCACCCAGCGGCAACTCGGCCTTCGCCTGCTGCGGCTGCGCGAACAGCGCGGCTACAGCCAGGCGGCGCTGGCGCAGGCGCTTGGGCTGTCGGCCAGCTACCTGAACCAGATCGAGCGCAACAAGCGCCCACTCACGCCGGCCGTGCAGAAGAAGCTGGGGGAGGTGTTGGGCGATGTTTCCTCCCTGTTCGACGACGATGAGCCCGCCGCCCTGCAGGAAGCGCTGGGCGAGACGCTGCGCGACCTCGGCCTGGCCGAGGTCAGCGCCACCGAATTGCGCGCATTGGCCGGCAACCTGCCGCAGGTAAGCCGCGCGCTGCTGGACCTGCACCGCCGCCACCTGGCACTGCGCGAGCATGCCGCCGCACTGGAGTTCCAGCTGGGTGAGCCCGGCGCCGGCAGCACCCTGCCCGCTGGCGACCAGGTACGCGAGTTCTTCAACCGCATGCACAACCACATCCCCGAGCTGGATGAGTTGGCCGAGCAGCTGTTCGCCGAGTGGGGGCTGTCACCGGGGCATGTGGCACCACGGCTGCGCCAGCTGCTGGCCGACCGCCATGGCGTGCTGGTGGAGGTGGCCGCACTGCAGGCCGGGCGCGAAAAGCGCCAGTACGACGCCGGTGCGCGGCGGCTGTGGCTGCCCGATTATCTGGAGCCTGGCCAGCAGGCATTCCAGATGGCGGCCGAGCTGGCACTGCACGGCTACCTGCCGCAGATCGATGCGGTGGTGGCGCGTGCCGGCTTCACCGATGACGCGCGCATCGCGCAGGCACGGATCGGTCTTTCCAACTATTTCGCCGGCGCGCTGGTGATGCCGTACATGCGCTTCCTGCGTGCGGCCGAAGCCAGCAGCTACGACATCGAACTGCTGGCGCATCAGTTCGGCGTCGGCTTCGAAGCGGTCTGCCACCGGCTGAGCACGCTGGCACGGCGCAGCGCACCCGGCCTGCCGTTTTTCTTCATCCGGGTGGACCGCGCCGGCAACGTATCCAAGCGCCACTCCGCCACCGATTTCCACTTCTCGCAGGTGGGCGGTTCGTGCCCGCTGTGGATCGTCTATGAGGCGTTCAACCAGCCGGGGCGCATCCTGACGCAGACCGCGCGCATGCCCGATGGCCGCCGCCATTTCTGGCTGGCGCGGCAGGTCAGCAGCGGTCCGGTGGGCCACGGCCAACCGCGCAAGACGTTCGCGGTGGCGCTGGGCTGCGATCTGCAGCATGCCGAGCGGCTAGTGTATTCACTAGGGCTGGATGTGCAGAGCCCGGGCAATTCGGTATCGATCGGCCCGGGGTGCCGGGTGTGCCCCCGCGAGGACTGCATGCAGCGCGCGTTCGCGCAGTTGCCGGGGCGATAGGGTTGGTTCGGCAGGGCTGCGCCCTGCACCTGCAGAGGCCGAAGCAACGGCAACAGCAACGGCAAAAGCTGGCATTCCGTGGGATGGCGGGGCGGTGTCGGATTGCGGGGACGCCGTGAACCCGTCCCTGGGGGCTTGGCCGCGGCATCCATGCCGCGGACACCCCGCAATCCGACACCACCCCGCCTTCGACAGTTTCCTGCTGCTGTTGGTGGGTGCTGACCGTTGGTCGGCACGCTGCTCTTGGTGGGTGTCGACCTTGGTCGACACGGTAGATCCACGCATGGCATGGATCTACTAAACCTTTCGTGCGTAGGCTGCATCCCATTGCAATGCCTGCCCTGGAGACGGCCATGTTCCTGTTGCGTTCCTGCGTGGTCCTGCTGCTCGCTGCCTGCGCTGCGCCGGCGTGGGCGACCTTTTCCATTGCGGCCTGCAACGAGGCCGGCGACTGCGGTGTGGCGGTGGCTACGCACAACCTGGCGGTCGGGGGCGTGGGTGTGCCGTGGGCACAGGCGAAGGTGGGCGCGGTCGCCAGCCAGTTCGAGACCAACCCGACCTATGGCTCCAAAGGCCTTGAGCTGTTGGCCAAGGGCCGCACGCCTTCGCAGGTGCTGAAGCAGCTGTTGGATGAAGACGGCAACTTCGATGGCACCACGCTTGCCGAGCGCCAGGTGGGACTGGTCAGCGCGCGCGGCGGCAATGCGCAGTACACCGGCGCTACTGCGCAGCAGGCAGATTGGGCCGGTGCGCAGGGCGAGGGCATGCTGAGTTTGCAGGGCAATGGCCTGGCCGGGCCCGAGGTGCTGGCGGCGATGCAACGCGTCTTCGCCGCCTCACGTGGGCCGCTGGCCGCACGCCTGCTTGCGGCGCTGGAAGCCGGCCAGGCAGCCGGTGGTCAACGCAGCGGGCAATGGTCGGCGGCGCTGCTGGTGCGCACGCCCGGAGGCGACTGGCAGGACACCGACCTGCGCGTGGACGCCGACCCGCGTGCGGTGGCGAGGCTGCGCGAGCTGTACGACATGCGCCTGTCCAACGAGGCGATCATCCGCGCCGAGGAGCGCTGGGAGAAGGGTGATGTGGCAGGTGCGCGCGAGGCGCTGGCAACCTCGTTGTCGCTGGCACACGGCTGGGACCGCACCTGGGCGCGCGCCGCACGATTGGCGATGCGACAGGGCGATACAGCGCTGGCGCGCGAGTATCTGGCAGGACTGCGTGCGCTCAATCCAGGCTGGGTGAAGCAGGAACTGACGTTGCCGTTGTATGCGCCGTTGCAGGGTGATGCGGTGGTGGCGCCGTGGCGATAGACGGTAGCGCCGGGCCATGCCCGGCGAGCGCAGCGATGGAAAAAGCCGCCGGGCATGTCCCGGCGCTACCGGACAGCGATCAATAGATCGGCGTCACCTTCATCTGCGGCAGCGGACGCGGTGCACCGTCGGTGAGGTCCGGGCCCAGGTCGTCCCAGCTGCGCCCCTGCTCGACCATCAGCCCCCACAACTGCTGCGAGGCCAACCGCTTGTCTTCCGAGCCCAGCTTGTACGACGGCGGCGTCGGCTGGCCACTGGCAACCATCTCGTACGCTGCACGGTAGGCCAGTACCTGCTGCGCCGGGTCATCGGTGCGTGCCACTTCCAGCGTGTAGCGCTGGTAGGCCGAGGCCAGGTTGCGCCAGCGGATCCAGTAGTGGTTCTCGAACGAGAACGAACAGAAGCGCGCACCGGCCAGGCTGCCCTTGTCGGCGATGCGGGTCAGCACGTCCTGCGGCATGTCCAGGTTCATGCCGCCCTCGTCGCCCTGCAGGCTGACGTGCACGATGCGGTCGCGGTAGCCCGGTGCACGCGCCTGCAGCAGGTCGCGCCAGTTCTGCATGGTCGCCACCACCGCGAACAGGAAACGGCCCAGCTCCGCAGCGGCCAGCGGTGTGGCGATCGACTGGTAGGTACGCTGCCAACCGTGGCGGTTCTCGGTGGGCAGGAACACCGCGTGTTCCAGCGCCTGGCGGCCACTGCTGCCGTGGCTCACGTCTTCGGCGTGCTGCGGGTAGACCAGATTGATGGCGAAGGTCGGCCAGCGCGGCAACGCGGCATCGAACAGGTGGATCGGGAAGTTGCTGCTGATGCCACCATCGGAGAACCAGCAGATGCGGAAGGCGGTGATCACCGGGCCGCAGGTCTGCCCGGCACTGGTCAGCCCTTCCATGCTGTCGGCCACATTGTGCTCCTGGTCGGCCGCAGGCGCGGTCGGTTCGCAGCGGCGTTCGCGGCGTGAGGGCTCATGCAACGGCACCGCGCTGATCAGCAACGGGAAGCTAAGGCTCATGCGCGTGGCCACCAGCACTGGCAGCTTCGGGCCCTGCGGCAGGTGGTAGTACTGCCGCCCGTCCACCTCCAGCGGTGGGCCGGCCTGCGTCACCAGCCATTGCACCACGCTGGCCGGGAACAGCTGCTCGAACTCCTCGCGCAGGAACCAGAACTGCGCGCCGCCGAGCGGCAAGGTGCGTGGCTCGTTGTGCGACACACAGGTGGTGATCATCTGCAGGCTGATCGCATGCGGGCTGTCAGGCTCGTCGGCATAGCGCGGCGCATCGTGCAGGTCGGCGAAGGTCAACGGTGCATCCAGCGGCTTGCCGGACAGCTGCTGCAGGCTTTCATGCAACCATTCGGTCAATGCCGGTCTGCGCGCATCACGGCCGAGGCCGCTGCACAGGCCCAGCAGATTGCGCCGCGCCACCCGCGCCACCCGCAGCGCGGCACCGGCCACGCCGGCACCATAGGCGCACAGCAGCGACGGCAGCAGCGTGGCAGCCACGCCGCTCCAGCCACCGCCCCACCAGCCCAGGCCGAGCAGCAGCGCCAGCGATACCAGCACTTCCAGCGGTGCAATCTCGAACACGGCAACGGCCAGGCACAGCAGCTTGTGCGGCAGGCGGGCATTGCCGGTCAGCACCACCAGCAGGCGATACGCCGCGCGTGCGCCTCGCGCCGGCTGGAACAGGCTGTAGATGAAGCCGCGCCGGGACAGCTGCGCCGACACCGCTGACAGCCCGCTGTAGCCTGCATCGCCGGGCAGGTGTTCACCCGCCTGCTGGCAGCGATCACCGCACGCCGCCGCTGCTGCCACCGCCGCGGCGATGGCGCCGGCCGAGGTGCCGCCGATGCTCTTGAAGCGATATTCGCGGGCCAGCGCCAGTACCGCATTGGGGTACACGATGCCGCTGGTGATGCCGCCTTTCATGACCAGATCGCAGTACTTCGCCGCCACGAGCCACCTCCCGTCTGTCGGTGCCCAGTATGGCAAGAGGCGCTCTCACAGCCTGAGAAACCAGCCACAGCCCTGCACTTTCATTGGCCCTTGACCATTGCCCTCGACGCGTCCACCGTTGGCACGCCGAAGGTATCCCTGCCGTGGCCTTGATGGCGGCAGGGATTTAAACGGGAATCCGGTGAAGGCGCCTCGCGCGCCCATTCCGGAGCTGCCCCGCAGCGGTGAATGGAAACGAATCCTGCCAACAGCACTGGGCTCACGCCTGGGAAGCGGCGGGTAGTAGGTGGGCTGCGGCCCGTGTCCATCAGCCCGAATACCGGCCCCGGCCGGGGGACACGACCGTCCCCTGACTCGACCTGGAATCTCCGCGGGGAGGTTGCCGGGGCCGTCGTTGTCCTGCGCGTGCAGGCGATGCGGCCGCGCGCGTCCTGTTCACGGTATCCGGCCAGCCCTGTTCACCCACGCGCTGATGCATGGGCCACCGCCGTTGCCGGCGGTCCATGCGGTACCTGACGATGACCGAGCTCCAACGCCCCACCCTGTCCCTGCCCGAAAACGGCCAGCGCCTGCTGCTGCACTCGTGCTGCGCACCCTGCTCCGGCGAAGTGATGGAGGCGATCACCGCCTCCGGGATCGACTACGCGATCTTCTTCTACAACCCCAACATTCATCCGGTGAAGGAGTACGAGCTGCGCAAGCAGGAGAACATCCGCTTCGCCGAGCAGCACGGCATTCCTTTCATCGACTGCGACTACGACACCGACAACTGGTTCAGCCGTGCACGCGGCATGGAGAACGAGCCAGAGCGTGGTATCCGCTGCACGATGTGCTTCGACATGCGTTTCGAGCGCACCGCCTTGTATGCGCACGAGCATGGCTACGACACCATCAGTTCGTCGCTGGGCATTTCGCGCTGGAAGAACATGGCGCAGATCAACGACTGTGGCATCCGCGCTGCATCCCGCTATGAAGGCCTGCAGTACTGGGATTACAACTGGCGCAAGGGCGGCGGCGCCAGTCGCATGGTCGAGATCAGCAAGCGCGAGCAGTTCTACCAGCAGGAATACTGCGGCTGCGTGTACTCGCTGCGCGATGCCAACCGCCACCGCCGCGAGAACGGCCGCGAACGGATCAAGATCGGCCTGCTGTACTACGGGCAGGACGCTGAGACGCCGCAGGACGATTGACGTGTGCGCATGGGGCGGCCACGCTGGTCGCCCCTTTCGTTGTACCGGATCTGCCATGACCGCCCTGCCCGCCGATGTCGCCCTGCTGGTGATCGACCTGCAGCCGGACTTCATGCCCGGTGGCACACTGGCCTGCGACCAGGGCGATGCGTTGGTAGCACCGATTGCCGATCTGCTGGCGCAGCGCCGCTACCGCACCGTGGTGGCGACCCAGGACTGGCACCCGGCCGACCATGCCTCGTTCGCCAGCCAGCACCCCGGCCAACGCCCGTTCGAGACCATCCTGCTGCACGCGCAGCCGCAGACCCTGTGGCCCGACCACTGCGTGCAGGGCAGCGCCGGTGCCGCCCTGCATCCCGGCGTGGACTGGACCGTGGCCGACCTGATCCTGCGCAAGGGCACCCGCCAGCAAGTGGATTCGTACAGTGCCTTCCGCGAGAACCACGGGCCCGACGGTACCCGCCCCGCCACCGGCCTGGCCGGTTGGCTGCACGAGCGTGGCATCCGCGAGGTGCACGTGTGCGGCCTGGCCCGCGACTACTGCGTGCTGTGGAGCGCGCAGGACGCGGTGAAGTCCGGCTTCCGGGTGAGATTCCTGTGGGAGCTGACCAAGCCGGTAACCGACGCCAACGACGGGATGGTGCGCGAGGCGCTTGGCAAGGCGGGGATCGCGATCGCCTGACCCACAACCGCCGGGCACGGCCCGGCGCTACCGGATCACACCCGCTGGTAGCGCCGGGCCATGCCCGGCGGACACGGATCAGGTAGAACGTTACCGGAACACCACCGTACGGTGCCCGTTGAGCAGGATGCGGTGTTCCACATGCCGGCGCACGGCGCGTGCCAGCACCAGCGATTCGGTATCGCTGCCCAGCCGCACCAGTTCGCGCGGCGCCATCGCGTGGTCCACGCGGGCCACGTCCTGTTCGATGATCGGACCTTCGTCCAGATCCTCGGTGACGTAGTGCGCGGTGGCGCCGATGATCTTGACCCCGCGTGCGTGCGCCTGATGATACGGCTGCGCGCCCTTGAAGCTGGGCAGGAAGCTGTGGTGGATGTTGATCGCACGGCCGGCCAGGGCGCGGCACAACGTGGGTGACAGGATCTGCATGTAGCGCGCCAGTACCACCAGGTCGATACGTTCGCGCTCGACCAGGTCGATGATCTGTTGCTCCTGCACCGCACGCGTATCGGCGGTCACCGGCAGGTGGTGGAACGGCACCTGGTAGGACGCTGCCAGCGGTGCGAAGTCGGCGTGGTTGGACGCCACTGCGGCGATGTCGACCTTCAGCTGGCCGCTGTGGGCGCGGAACAGCAGATCATTGAGGCAGTGCCCTTGCTTACTGACCAGCACCAGCAGGCGCGCGCGGCGGCGGCCATCATGCAGCTGCCAGTCCATGCCGAAGCTGGTGGCAAGCGTAGCCATGGCCGCGTGCACGGTCTCCAGCGGCAGACCAGCATCGCGGTCGAAGTGCACGCGCAGGAAGAAGCGGCCGCTTTCCTCGTCGCCGAACTGCTGGGCGTCGAGGATGTTGCAGCCGTGGTCGAACAGCAGGCCGGACACGCGGTAGACGATACCGGTACGGTCGGGGCAGGACAGGGTCAGGATGGAATCGGGGCGCATCGCCCGAGTGTAGGGCAGTGCCCGGCCCGACGGATCGATGGTCACCGATGCAACCGACCTGCTTGGTTCAGTCCCAAGCGATACTTGGGTTTCTCCATGGCAAGCTGGTCGGTCATGAACCTGTTGCAACTGATCCGCAGCTTCACCCGCACCGCAGAGACCGGCAGCATTGCCGCTGCGGCCCGCATCCTTGGCATCAGCGCCACCGCAGTCGGCCAGAACATCAACCGGCTGGAGGCGCATCTGGGCGTACGGTTGCTGAACCGAAGTACGCGCCAGCTGGCCCTCAGCGAGGCCGGCGCGCTATACCTGGCGCAGGTGCGCCACATCGAAGCCGACCTGGCGCGCGCGCAGGCGATGGTCACCTCCGGTGACATCGAACCGGCAGGACCGCTGCGCATCGCCAGCAGCAGCGCGTTCGGTCGCCACGTGCTTGCGCCGTTGCTGCCTTCGCTGCAGCAGCGCTACCCGCAACTGCAGCTGGAGCTGCGGCTGACCGATCGCGCCGTGCAGCACGGCCCGGAAGCGGTGGATGCCAGCATCCGCATCGGTGCACAGCTGGAGGACGGGGTCGTCGCACGGCAGCTGGCGCGCGTGCCGTTCGTGTTCTGTGCCGCGCCGGCCTATCTGAAGGCACATGGCACGCCGCAGCTACCCTCCGACTTGAGCGGCCATCGCGGTCTGCTGCACCGCTTTCCCACCGACGGCCGGCCGCTGCGCTGGGGACTGCTGAAGGATGGCCAGCGCGTGGACGCGGCACTGCCACCGAGCATGGTCTGCGATGACATCGATGCGCTGGCAACGCTGGCGGTGGCCGGTGCCGGCATCACGCGGTTGGCTGCATTCGTGGCCGAGCCTTACCTGCGCGATGGCCGCCTGCAGGCGGTGTTCGGCGCCAATACTGCGTGGCGACCGGAGCCGATGGAAGTCTATTTCTGCGTCAGCGACCGTCGCGATTTCACCGCCAAGATCCGCGCGCTGTTCGAGCACCTGCAGGCCGGCATGGCGCCGGCCTGGCGGGTGTGAGCCTCAGCGCGTCTTGAACACGCCGCGCGCATCGCGCGGCTCGCAGCGCAGGTACTGCGGCGCCGGTTCCACGCTGTCACGCAGCGCGGCGGCGGCATGCCACGGCCAGCGCGGGTCGTAGAGGATGCCGCGCGCCAGCGCTACCGCATCGGCGTGGCGATGGCGCAGGATCGATTCGGCCTGTTCCGGTTCGGTGATCATGCCCACCGCGATGACCGGCATGCGCACCTTGGCCTTGATCGCCGCCGCGAACGGCACCTGATAGCCCGGGCCGACGGTGATCTTCTGGCGCTCGTCCAGGCCACCGCTGGAGACATGCAGGAAGTTGCAGCCGCGCGCGTCCATCACCTGCGCCAGCGCTTCGCTCTGCACCAGATCCCATCCACCATCGACCCAGTCGCTGGCGGAAATACGCACGCCCACCGCGACCTTGTCGGACACTGCCGCACGCACCGCATCGAACACTTCCACCAGCAGGCGCAGGCGGTTCGGCAGCGAGCCGCCGTAGCCATCGGTGCGGCGGTTGCTCAGCGGCGACAGGAACTGGTGCAGCAGATAACCGTGCGCGGCATGCAGCTCGATCAGCTCGAAGCCCAGGCGCTCGGCGCGCACCGCACTGGCGGCGAAGGCGGCGATGACCTCAGCGATGCCGGCCTCGTCCAGTTCCTGCGGTGCCGGATCGGCGGCATGGAACGGCAGCGGCGACGGCGCCACGGTGGCCCAGCCACGCGCATCGTCGGCCGGCAACTGGCCACCACCGTCCCACGGACGCCTCACCGAGGCCTTGCGGCCGGCATGGCCCAACTGGATGCCCAGCGGCATCGGCGACCAGCGGCGGACGCTGGTCAGCACCTGTGCCAGTGCGGCCTCGGTGCCGTCGTCCCACAGGCCCAGGTCGGCCCAGCTGATGCGGCCGCGCGGTTCGACGGCAGTGGCTTCCAGGATCAGCAGGCCGGCGCCGGACTGCGCCAGGTTGCCCAGGTGCATGGCATGCCAGTCGCTGGCGCGGCCGTCTTCGGCGGAGTACTGGCACATCGGCGCGATGACGATGCGGTTGGACAGGGTCAGGGGGCCGAACGAGATCGGCGAAAACAGCTGGGTCACGGCGAGGCGGGGGAGAAGCGGATGGGGGGGCGTATTGCACCGCCGCACGGCCTGCGAATCAACCGTCTGGATGGATCGCTGTTTCGTGGGGGCGCGTCACCGGTAGCGCCGGGCCATGCCCGGCGAGCGCGCAGCGCGGCCGCCGTTGCCCGCCGGGCATGGCCCGGCGCTACCGGGTCACGAAGCCCGCCAGGGCCTCGGCACAGTCCCGTTCATCCTTGAACTGCAGCAGGTCGTCGGCGCGGGTGCGGCCACGGTTCAGCGCGGCTACCGGCAGCCCCGCCTTGGCTGCGGCCTGCACGAAGCGGAAGCCGGAATAGACCATCAGCGACGAACCCACTACGAGTACGGCGTCAGCCTGCTGCAGGTGATCGTGCACCGCCGCCACGCGTTCACGCGGCACATTTTCGCCGAAGAACACCACGTCCGGCTTCAACACGCCGCCGCAGTACGGGCACTCGGGCACCACAAACGTGGAGAAATCGGTCTCCAGGTCGGCGTCGCCATCGGGGGCGATGCCGGCCTCCAGCGCATCCCAGCCGGGATTGGCGTCCAACAGGCGCTGCTGGAAGTCCTCACGATCACTGCGACGCTCGCAGCCCATGCAGCGCACCAGATCCAGACGGCCGTGCAGGTCGATCACGTTGTGGCTGCCGGCACGCTGGTGCAGGCCGTCCACATTCTGCGTCAGCAGCACCTGCAGCGTGCCGCGGCTTTCCAGGGCAGCCAGGGCCTGGTGGGTGCCGTTGGGCTGGGCCAGGCCGAAGCGCGGCCAACCCAGCAGGCTGCGCGCCCAGTAGCGCTGGCGGGTGGCCGCTTCGCCCATGAAGGCCTGGTAAGTCACCGGCGGCGTGCGTTTCCACTGGCCGTCGGCATCGCGGTAATCGGGAATGCCCGAGGCGGTGCTGCAGCCGGCGCCGGTCAGTACGAACAGGCGCTGGGCGCGGTCGATGAAGTCGGTCAGTGGCGGGGTCATGGCTGCCAGATGGGGGCGCGGCACCGCCCCCGCAAGCGCAGGTTCAGCCGGCGGATCAGGCTGTCGGCAGCGGCGGCACCGCGATCGGGTGGCCTTCCTCGTCCAGCGCGATCATCACGAAGTGGCCGCGGGTGCACAGCTTGCGCTCGCCGCTGTGCAGGTCTTCGGCGACCAGTTCCACCTCCACCTTCATCGAGCTGCGGCCGACTTCGACGATGCGGCCAATGGTTTCCACCATCTGGCCGATCCGGATCGGCAGCTTGAAGTCGACCTGGTCGCTGCGCGCGGTCACCACGGTGCGGCGCGAATAGCGTGCGGCGGCCAGGAAGGCGGCCTTGTCCATCCACGCCAGCGCCTGGCCACCGAACAGGGTGCCAAGGTGGTTGGTGTGGTTGGGGAAGACGATTTCGGCCATGCGCACTTCGGTGGGCGGCACGGTCTCGGGGATCGGGGTCATGGGGGTGCTTCAGTGTGGGGTGCTGCGGATTCTAAGCGACCGGCGTGATGGCCATCGAAATGCACGTGCAACGGTCACCCGGCAGCGGTGCCTGCGCAGGCCGCGCCTGTGGCAGGCGTTACACTGCGCCACGCCCACTGCCAGGACTGCCCATGCCCGCCACTTCCGACCTGCTGGCCTTTGCGCTGGTTTCGCTGGCCATGGTGCTCACGCCCGGGCCGAACATGATCTACGTGATCTCGCGCTCGATCTGCCAGGGGCCGGTGGCAGGCCTGATCTCGCTGGGCGGGGTGGCGCTGGGCTTCGTGTTCTACATGCTGTGCGCGGCGCTGGGCATCACCGCCCTGCTGATGACCGTACCGTTCGCCTACGACGCGCTGCGCATTGGTGGCGCGCTGTACCTGCTGTACCTGGCCTGGCAGGCGCTCAAGCCCGGCGGCCGCTCGCCGTTCGCGGTACGCGAGCTTCCGCAGGACAGCCCGCGCAAGCTGTTCACGATGGGCTTCCTGACCAATCTGTTGAACCCGAAAGTGGCGGTGATGTACCTGTCGCTGCTGCCGCAGTTCCTGCACCCGGACAGCGAAGGCAGCGTGTTGATGCAATCGGTGGTGCTGGGCTCCACCCAGATCGCGGTGAGTGTGACCGTGAACGGCATCATCGCACTGACCGCGGGCAGCATCGCCGGCTTCCTCGCCGCGCGCCCGACCTGGCAGGTGGTGCAACGCTGGCTGATGGGCACGGTGCTGGCCGGACTGGCGGTGCGGATGGCGGTGGAAGGGCGGCGGTAAGACATACGGTAGCGCCGGGCCATGCCCGGCGAGCGCGCAGCGCGGCCGACGTTGTCCGTCGTGCCGGACGGTTTCCGCCGGGCATGGCCCGGCGCTACCAACAAAAAACCCCGGCGTTGGCCGGGGTTTCTCGTTGCGACAGGCCTGACTGGTTCGATCAGAAGTTCATGTCGAAGGCGACTTCGCCCTGCACGCCGACCTGGTAGGCCGAAGCGCGACGTTCGAAGAAGTTGGTCAGCTCCTGCACGTCCTGCAGTTCCATGAAGCTCAGCGGGTTGCGCACGTTGTACTTGCGCTCCATGCCCAGGCGATGGAAATGGTTGTCGGCGCAGTGCTGCAGGTACTGGCGCATGTCACGGGTGGAGATGCCCGCCACACCACCGGACAGCACGTCCTCGGCGAACTGCACTTCGCACTCGATCGCTTCGGCCAGCATGTCATAGACATCCTGCTTCATCTTGTCGTCGAACAGGTCCGGCTCTTCCTCGCGGATCACGTCCACGCACTCGAAGGCGAAGTCCATGTGCGCGCTTTCGTCGCGGAACACCCAGTTGGTGCCCGAAGCCAGGCCGTTGAGCAGGCCGCGCGAACGGAAGTAGTAGACGTAGGCGAACGCGGCGAAGAAGAACAGGCCTTCGATGCACGCAGCGAAGCAGATCTGGTTGAGCAGGAACTGGCGACGCTCTTCGCGGGTCTCGATGCGCTTCAGGTTCTGGATCGAGTCGATCCACTTGAAGCAGAAATCGGCCTTCTTCTTGATCGAGTCGATGTTCTCCACCGCGGCGAAGGCTTTGACGCGCTCGTCCGGATCCGGCAGGTAGTTGTCGAGCAGGGTCAGGTAGAACTGCACGTGCAGCGCTTCTTCGTACAGCTGGCGCGACAGGTACATGCGCGCTTCGGGTGCGTTCAAGTGCTGGTACAGGTTCAGCACCAGGTTGTTGGACACGATCGAATCGCCGGTGGCGAAGAACGCAACCAGGCGGTGGATCAGGTGACGCTCGCCCGGCGACATCTTGCTGTGCAGGTCGCTGATGTCGATCTGGAAGTTGATCTCTTCCACCGTCCAGGTGTTCTTGATCGCATTCCGGTACATGTCATAGAACTGCGGGTAGCGCATCGGGCGCAGGGTCAGTTCAAAACCGGGATCGAGCAGCATCTGCTTGGGCTTGTCGGCCATGGGTGTTTCCTTGAATTCCTGGGTGAGCCGCCGGGCATGGCCCGGCGCTACCGTGGGTGTTTTTCCGCAGCCGAGCATGGCTCGGCTCTACAGGTGCGAGGTGTCGAGTGCCGACCAACGGTCGGCACCCACCGCGCGGTTTTACTGGCAAGCCTCGCAGGCTTCCGGGTTTTCCAGCGAGCAGGCGATGGCCTCTTCCGGGCTGAACACCTTCTCCGGGGCGGCGCCTGCGGCGTGGCTGACCGTGGTCTTGGCGATCTTGGTGGCCGGACGCGAACGCAGGTAGTAGGTGGTCTTGATGCCCTGCTTCCAGGCGTACATGTACATGGACGACATCGCGCCGATGTTCGGGCTTTCCATGAACAGGTTGAGCGAGGCGGACTGGTCGATGAAGGCGCCACGGTCGGCGGCCATGTCGATCAGCGAACGCATCGGCAGTTCCCACGCGGTGCGGTAGACGTGGCGCAGCGTTTCCGGAATCTGCGTGATGCCCTGGATCGAGCCTTCGGCCAGCTTGATCGCGTCGCGCATTTCCGGGGTCCAGTGGCCCAGCTTCTTCAGCTCGTTCACCAGGTAGCGGTTGACCTGCAGGAAGTCACCGGACAGGGTTTCGCGCTTGAACAGGTTGGACACCTGCGGCTCAACGCACTCGTAGCAGCCGGCAATCGAGGCGATGGTCGCGGTCGGTGCGATGGCGATCATCAGCGAGTTGCGCAGGCCATGTTCCTTGATGCGCTCGCGCAGGCTATCCCAACGCTCGGCGTCTTCGGGCACCACGTTCCAGGCATCGAACTGCAGCTCGCCGCTGGCCGCACGGGTGTCGGCGAAGGACGGGTGCTTGCCGCGTTCCTGGGCCAGTTCGACCGAGGTTTCCAGCGCGTGGAAGTAGATGGTCTCGGCGATCTTCTTCGACAGCGCGCGGGCTTCGGCGCCGTCGAACGGCAGGCGCTTGCGGAAGAACACGTCCTGCAGGCCCATGCAGCCCAGCCCGACCGGGCGCCAGCGCAGATTGCCACGGCGCGCCGATTCGATCGGGTAGAAGTTCAGGTCGATCACGCGGTCGAGCTGGCGCACGGCCAGGCGCACGGTGTCGGCCAGCTTGTCGAAATCGAACTCGCCGTTGCCGTCGAAGTGGTTGCCCAGGTTGATCGAACCCAGGTTGCACACCGCGGTCTCTTCAGCCGAGGTGACTTCCAGGATTTCGGTGCACAGGTTGGACAGGTGGATCACGTTGCCGGCGCGCAGGGTCTGGTTGCTGGCGCGGTTGCACTTGTCCTTGAAGGTCATCCAGCCGTTGCCGGTCTCGGCCAGGGTGCGCATCATCCGCGAGTACAGCTTGCGCGCGGAGATGGTGCGGTTGGCCTTGCCCTGTGCCTCGGCCTGCAGGTAGGCGGCCTCGAAGGCTTCACCGAACAGGTCGGTGAACTCCGGCACCACGCGCGGATCGAACAGCGACCATTCCTGGTCGGCCTCGACGCGCTTCATGAACAGGTCCGGGATCCAGTTGGCCAGGTTCAGGTTGTGCGCACGGCGCGATTCGTCGCCGGTGTTGTCACGCAGTTCAAGGAAGTCCTCGACGTCGGCGTGCCAGGTTTCCAGGTACACGCAGGCCGCGCCCTTGCGCTTGCCGCCCTGGTTCACTGCAGCCACCGACGAATCCATGGTCTTCAGCCACGGCACGATGCCGTTGGAATGGCCGTTGGTGGACTTGATCAGCGAACCGCGCGAACGCACGCGGGTGTAGCTGACGCCGATGCCGCCGGAGAACTTCGACAGCTGGGCGATATCGCCGTACTTGGAGTAGATCGACTCCAGCGAATCCTGCGGCGAATCCAGCAGGAAGCACGAGGACAGCTGCTCGTGGGTGGTGCCGGAGTTGAACAGGGTCGGGCTGGACGGCAGGTAGTCCAGGTTGCCCATGCGCTTGTACAGCGCCAGGGCCTCCGGCACGTCCTCGCTGAGCGCGCTGGCGATACGCAGGAAGAACTGCTGCGGGGTCTCGATCACCTTGCGGGTGTGCGGATGGCGCAGCAGGTAACGGTCGTACAGGGTACGCAGGCCGAAGTAATCGAAGTTCAGGTCCAGCGACATGTCGATCGCATCGTTGAGCTTGCGTGCGTTGGTCTGCACGAAGTTCAGCAGGCGGTCGTTGATCAGGCCCACTTCGTGGCCACGACCAACCGACTGCGAGAAGGCGTAGATTTCCTGGCCCGAGACTTCCTTGGCGATGTAGTTGGCCAGCAGGCGTGCGGCCAGGCGGCCGTACTCGGGCTCTTCACCGATCAGCAGGGCGGCGGTGCGGATGGACAGTTCGTCCAGCTCGCGGGTGGTGGCGCCGTTGTACAGGCCGGAAATGGTGCGGGTGGCCACGCGCATCGGATCGACGGCGTGCAGGCCTTCGGAGGAACGCTGCACCGCGCGCACGATCTTGTTCAGATCCACCAGCTCGGTCGTGCCATTGCGCTTGGTCACACTCATCGCGTTGGCCGTCGGCGGCGACGTCAACAGGAATTCGCTTTCCTTCTCGATGGTGGCGCTGGATTCGGTGGTCACGGCGTGAGTCCTCTTGGCGTGATGGATGGTGGCTCGGTGCATCGGATGACGCGGCCCGGGACGTGACACCCCAGCATTGCAGACCGGCGTCGCAGGAATTGAGACCTGCGCCTGTGGCTGCTGCTGGTAGTGCTGACCGGTGCCGCTTCGGGCGTGGAGGGCGCATCACCGGAGGGTCCGGCGATCCATTCCATGGACCCGGCGGCTTGGGGTTCCCAACGCCGTCAGCCACAAGATAGTGGGGGTCAGGGGGGCCGTCAACGCCAAATGTAGTGAAATTCGGCAATCCCTTGCGCCGCAAGGATCGGGCCGTCGGCGCCCGCTTTGGACGCTTTGAACCTGCTGGAACGGGCTGCGCAGTCAAGCCCGAAAAACGTCACGGCGGTAGCAATCAGCGCCCCACCAGCGGAACGATGACAGCTTCACATGACAGTGATGAAACTGGCTAGGGACAACCCTGTGGATAGGTGGTGGGCAGCCGGTGGGGATCCGGTGGACGGGTGACTTCCGGCCGGTGACGGCCTCGCCCAGGCAGCGGATGCTGGGGACCTTCGGTTCCGGAGAAGGATGTTCCGATGCGCCTGTCACTGCCCGCCCTGGCCCTGCTGCCCGCCCTGTTCATTGCCCCGGCACTGGCCGCCGAAGGACCGGACCTGCGTTCGGACCAGTGCGGCATCCATACCGACTACGACGTGCTGGTGGACAGCGGCGGCATCTGGCTGCGGCACGGCCCACAGGCACCGCATGAAGTGGTGTTCCACGACGGCGAGCTGAGCCTGGACGGCAGGATGGTGACGGTCAGCACCGCCGACGCCGCCCGCCTGCGGCAGATGGAGGCCGGTGCCCGCCAGCTGATGCCAGCGGCCACGGCGCTGGCCCACGAAGTCTCCGGGGTCACCTTCGACGCACTGGACGCCGCCTTCGAGGCCATCACCGGCAAGTCCCGCAACCGCCAGATGCGTGCCATGCGCGGCAAGATGCAGGACTGGATCGACGCCAGCCTGGGCCGCGGCTACTGGGAACAGGAAGCCTTCGGCGACGGCTTCGACGCGCATATCGAGCAGATGGCCGAGACGATGGCCGGGTCGATGACCCGCAGCGTGTTGTGGCAGGTGTTCACCGGCCGCGCCGGCGCCATGGAGCGCCGCGCCGACCGCCTCGATGCCGAAGTCGACCGCCGCATGGAAGCGCGCAGCCAGCAGCTGGAGGCCAAGGCCATGGCGCTATGCCCGCTGGTGCGGTCACTGGCAGAGGCCCACGATGCGCTGGAGGTGCGCTACCAGGGCCAGCCGCTACGGCTGCTGGAGCGCGGCGAAAGCGTGCGGGTGGAGCACGGGAGCGGCTCGGGGCTGCATGTGTCGGCCGGGCCGGATGAACGGCCGCGTGACAACGCCGTGGCACCCTCCCGATAACTGCGCTGTGCTGTTGTAGAGCCGAGCCCACGCTCGGCTGCCCTTCGGCGCACCCTGCAGAAGCAGCCGAGCATTGGCTCGGCTCTACAAACGGCGGGGCCCTTACGCCCGGCGCGGGGCCAAGTATTCGGCGCTCTGCATTTCAATCAGGCGCGAGGCGGTGCGCTCGAACGCGACTCTTACTCATGTTCTGCGCGAACACCAAATTCCTGACTACCTGATGCCAGCAGAATCTGGGGCTTCTACACATGGGCAGACTACGCTTCGATCAACCCCAGCGCTTCGCCCAAGCCTTCAGCAAACCGGGCCTGCTCACCTGAGTACTCCATTGCGATGCTTACAAACTGCACGCACAAAGATGATCTGGACTCCAAGTCCATCATTTGCAATGTCGAAGCCAATCGTTCGAGCCCCTGCACGGCAGCATCTGGATCCAATACATCATCCGCCGAAAACTCGAGAAAGATGGCAAGCTCAACGATGGCTCGCGCAACGTGCTTGTTGATTTCCTGGCTCACGAATCACCTTTACTTGTACAGGCACTTCCCAGCGCGCAGTTGAATCATTCCGGACCTGGTACGTCAGGTAGAGCCGAGCCCACGCTCGGCTGCCCTTTGGCGCACCCTGCAGAAGCAGCCGAGCATGGGCTCGGCTCTACAAACGGCGGAATCGCTTACGCCCGGTGCGGGGTGCCCAGGTATTCGGCGCTCTGCATTTCAATCAGGCGCGAGGCGGTGCGCTCGAACGCGCCCTGCAGGCGGGTGCCGGTGTACAGCTCGACCGGCGAAGTGCTGGCGGTACAGACCAGGTTGACATGGCGGTCGTACAGCTCGTCGATCAGATTGACGAAGCGGCGCGCGGCATCTTCGTTCAGGCGGTCGAACGCAGGGATGCCGCCCAGCAGCACGGTGTTGAACTCGTGCGCGATCTCGATGTAGTCCGACGGGCCACGCGGGCCCTCGCACAGGGCGGCGAAATCGAACCAGGCAATGCTCTTGCCACGGCCACGGACCGGGATCTTGCGGCCCTCGATCTCGATATTCCCGGTCTTGGCAGGTTGGCCGCCACTCAGTTCGTTCCAGCGCGTGGCCAGCCATTCGTCGCTGTCGGCGGTCAGCGGTGCTCGGTACACCGGCGAGCGGGTCAGCGCGCGCATGCGGTAGTCCTCGGTGCCCTCGGCGTACAGCTCGACGCAGAAGCGCTGCAGCAGGCCGATGGCCGGCATGAAACTCTCACGCTGCAGGCCGTTGAGGTACAGGTTTTCCACCGCCGTGTTGGAGGTGGTGACCAGGGTCACGCCCTCGGCGAACATCCGCTCCAGCAGCCGCGCCAGCAACATGGCGTCGCCGATGTCGGTGACGAAGAATTCGTCCAGCACCAGCACGCGCAGGTTGCTGCGCCATTCCTGGGCGATCTTCGCCAGCGGGTCGCTCTGGCCCTGATGCTCGCGCAGGCGCTCATGGACGCTGCGCATGAAGCGATGGAAGTGGGTGCGGTACTTCTGCTTGATCGGCAGGCCGTCGTAGAACAGATCGACCAGGAAGGTCTTGCCGCGGCCGACGCCGCCCCAGAAGTACAGGCCCTTGACCGGCTCGGGCTTCTTCCAGAACGAGGACAGGCGATCCAGCCAGCCGTCCTCGGCACTGTCCAGCAGGCCCAGGTGGATGCGGTCCAGCTCGGCCAGCGCTGCGTGCTGGGCCGGGTCGTTCTGCCAATCGCCACGGGCAACCCCTTCCGCGTACCGCTGCGACGGGGTCAACTCGGTTGCACTCATGCCGCCGCGCCCAGCCAGTGCTTGACGCCGTGGGTCAACGCGCCGCGCAGATCGATCAGCTTGCGGTGGAAGAAGTGGCTGGTCTCCGGCATGCGTACCAGCTCATGCGGGAAGTCCAGCGTGTCCAGCCACTGGTAGACGGCCTGCGGGTCGACGATCTCGTCCTGCTCACCCTGGATCACCAGCCAGCGCGCCGGCGGTGTGATGCCATCGAAGTCCCAGCGACCGGCCGGCGGCGCGATCGAGATCAGCGCTTCCGGCTGCAGCTCGGCAGCGGCCTTCAACGAAACGAACGAGCCGAAGCTGAAACCGGCCAGCCACAGGCGGTCATCCGGACGCTGGCTGCGCACCCAGGCGGCTACCGCCTTCAGGTCGTCCTGCTCGCCCACGCCGTGGTCGAACTCACCGGCCGAACCGCCGACGCTGCGGAAGTTGAAGCGCACCGTGGCGATGCCCAGCTCGCGCAGGGTGGTGGCGGTCATGGTGACCACCTTGTTGTGCAGGGTGCCGCCTTCGGTGGACAGCGGATGGCAGATGATCGCCACGATCGGCTGCGCCGGCACATCGGCCTTGGGCAGGTCGACGACCACCTCCAGCGGACCAACCGGGCCATCTAGCACCAGGCATGCAGTTTCGCCAGCGGCGACAGGGAACGAGGGCTTGTGCATGGCACCATGATAGCGTCCCCCGCCCCTGCCCTGTGCCCGCCCCATGCTCTACCTGTCCTTGGCCGTGATCTGCAGCGTGCTGGTTTCGGTGTTGTTGAAGCTGGCCAGCCGCCGCCAGCTGGATGTTTCGCAGATGGTCACCTGGAACTATCTGGTGGCGGCAACGCTCACCGCCGTGGTGCTGCAGCCGCCGCTGGATGCGTTGCGCGCGCCGCATGCCCCGTGGCTGTCGCTGCTGGCGCTGGCGGTGGTACTGCCGTCGATCTTCCTGGTGCTGGGCCGCGCGGTGGCGGTGGCCGGCATCGTCCGCAGTGACGTGGCGCAGCGGCTGTCGCTGCTGTTGTCATTGGCTGCTGCGTTCCTGTTCTTCGGCCAGACCGCGACGCCATGGAAGCTGGCCGGTCTCGGCCTGGGCCTGCTGGCGATGGTGGCGATCAGCCTGCGCCCGCGCGGACCGGCGGTGGCGTCCTCACCGGGTGGCTGGGGCTGGCTGCTGGGCGTATGGGCCGGGTTCGCGGTGGTGGACGTGCTGCTCAAGCAGGTGGCGCTGTCCGGCACGCCGTCGATGGCGGCGGTGCTGGCCAGCTTCAGCGTGGCCTTCGTGCTGATGCTGGCACTGCAGCTGTGGCGGCACGCCAGTGGCCGCAGCCGACTGGCCTGGCGCAACCTCGGTGCGGGTGCCCTGCTGGGCCTGCTCAATGGCGGCAACATTCTCTTCTATGTACATGCACACCAGTCGATGCCGGACAGCCCGGCCACCGTGTTCGCCGGGATGAACATCGGCGTGGTGGTACTGGGCGCGCTGGTGGGTGTGTTCGCCTTCGGCGAAGCGACCACGAAGTGGAACCGCGCCGGTCTTGCACTGGCGGTGCTGGCGATCGGGTTGATCGCCTGGGGGTGAGCGATTCCCGGGGTCGGATCCCATTCCCACGGAATGGGCTCTGACCCCGCGTGCGGCCCGCGCGTTCGTAGCCCGACATGCATTGGGGTTCGGTGCATTGGGGTCAGAGCCCATTCCATGGGAATGGGATCCGACCCCGGCGGTGCGTTATTTGTCGAAACCCAGCAGCAGCGGATCGTGGTCGGAGCTGCGCCACGGGCCCTGCACGTTGCGGCCCTGGTAGCCGCTGGCGTCCTGTTCGTCGGCATTGCTGTGCCACTCGGCGGCACCGCGCAGGCGCTTGGCCATGCCCGGATTCAGCAGGGCGTGGTCGAGGCGGCCGGTATAGCCGTTGTAGACGTAGCTGTAGGGATGCTCGACCTTGGCGACCTTGAATGCGTCCTGCCAGCCGAGGTCATGCAGGGTGCGGATCGGGTCTTCCATCGCGTAGGCATTGAAGTCGCCCAGCAGCACCGCGTCCTTGGCACCGGTACCGGTCGGGTCGGTCTGCAGCCAGGCGTGCAGCTGCTGCGCTGAGTTCACGCGGGTGGCGTTCCAGCAGCCCTGGTTGTCGTTGCGGTCGGCGTCGGCGCCGCTCGCATCGCGGCAGCCCTTCGACTTGAAGTGGTTGGCGACCACCACGAACGGTGCGCCCTGCTTGCCCTGGAAGGCCTGCGCCAACGGCACGCGGCTGTGCTCGACGAACGGGCCACCGGTCAGCGTGGCCGGCTTGCCGACCGGCTGCAGACGCGTGCTGCGGTAGATGATGCCGACCCGGATCGGGTTGTCACCGGGGCCGCTGCCGGCGTCGACGAAGCGCCAGTCACCCTGCGCGCCACGATCGCGGTTGAGCGCATCGACCAGTTCGGCGATGGCCGACTGCGGGCCGTAGCCGTCGTTCTCCAGCTCCATCAGTGCAGCGACATCGGCGCCCAGCGCGTTGACCGTGGTCACCAGCTTGGCCACCTGCGCCTTGTGCTCATCCGGCGTGCGCGCACCGCGCAGGGTCGGGAAGCCGCCGCCCTGGCCGTCGCCATTGAAGAAATTCTCCAGGTTGAAGGCGGCCACATGCAGGCTGCCCGGCACCGTCGGCACCGCCGGACGCTTCAGCTCCGGCAACTTCAGCACGCCTTCGACCTGCAGGCGCGGCCGACCCTGTGCATCCACGTGCACCACGCCTTCCACATTGCGCAGCTGCATGCCGGTGCGCAGTACCGGGTTACCCGGCAGGTAGGCCACGCTGGCCGGGTCGCGGGCATCACTGCCGTCGTCCAGCACCAGGCGGCGGCGCTGGTTGTCGGCCATCACCTGCTCGTAGCCCGCGGTACCCGGCGCGGCCACTTCGGTCGGCTGCCAGAGGCGGCCATCGAAGGCCACGGTGAGCTGCCCAAAGCGCTCCAGGCCATCGGTGCCGGCCAGGGTCAGTGGCGCGGCGATGCGCACGTGCTGGCCATCCAGTGCACGCCAGTCGGCCGGCGCGGCGGTCAGCACCACGGTGGCGCTGTTGCGCGCGGCGGCGGGTGACGCGACCGGTGCGACCTGCGGCTGGGCCTGGGCGAAGGCGCCGGCCGGCAGCAGCAGGGACAGGGCAAGAACGAGAGAACGGCGGCGCATCGACGGGCGACTCCATGGAAGAGGCGCACAGACTAACCCTGAAATGCGAAACCCCGCCTGCGCAGCGGGGGTATATGGGCGATCAGGCCTTGGTGGGCAAAGCCTGGTAGTGCCGGCCGCTGGCCGGCAACCTCATGACCTTCGTGCAATGCGTGGTTGCCGGCCAGCGGCCGGCACTACCGGTTATTTCAGGTTGCCCAGCATCCAGTCCACGGTGGCGTGGATCTGTTCCTCGGTCAGCGCCGGGTTGCCGCCCTTGGGCGGCATGATGCCGCCATCGGGGCCGGTGTAGCCCTCGATGGCGTGCTTGTAGAGGGTGTCCTTGCCCTGTGCCAGGCGCTTGTCCCAATGCGAGTGGTCCAGCGTCGGCGCCATGCCCACGCCGGTGGTGTGGCAGGCGGTGCACAGGTTGTCGAAGATCACCTTGCCGTCCTTGGTGCCGCCGTACGCCACCTGCGACGCAGCCTTGGCCAGTGCCGCTGCGGCTGCCGCTGCCTGCGCGGCGGCGCCGGTACTGCCGGCATAGACCGCGCCGGTGGGCGAAATGCGCTGTTCGGTGCGTTTGACCGCGGTGGGCGACACCTCGGGTGGAATCCGGGTGTGGATGTAGGCGGCAAGGAGGATGAGGCCGAGGGTGATGGTCGCCAGCAGCGCGATCACCATGGAGAAGCGTTTCAGGAACTCCAGATCGTAATTCCGCACTCTTCGTTACCCCTGGCTGATAGTCGTTGGACCACGGCTGAGCGACTGCGTGATGGGCCGAGTATAGAACGCGCTTTGCGTGCGACAACAGGCGTCACTGCTGGTGCGGCGCAGCATGCGGCCGTGGCCGCATGCGGGTAGCGCCGGGCCACGCCCGGCGAGCGCGAAGCGCGGCAACAGCAGTCGAGCATGGCAACAGCCGCCGGGCATGGCCCGGCGCTACCGTTTTGCGGGGGCGCCGATCGCGCGCAGGCAGAAGCTGCAGATCGCGTCCACCAACGCGTCTTCGTCGCGGTGTGCTTCCCGGCTGGGCGCGGTGGGGCCGACCATCGCCTCGGTGAAGGCGCCGACCAGGCAGGCGGCGGCCACGTGCGCGTCCTGCGCCGGCAGCTCACCGGCCGCCACGCCCTCCTCCACCAGCCGCAGGAAGACGTCGCCGAAGGCGCGGCGACCGCGCATGCGCTCGGCTTCCACCTCCGGATCGACCGGTTCGACGATGAAGGCATGGGCCAGCCCCGGTCCGGCCAGGGCACGGCGGACGAAGGCGTTGATCGCCAGCCGCAGGCGCTCGCTGGCCACCTCCGGGCCGCTGGCGATGCGCTCCATGATCGCCACCTCGTGGGCCACCGCGGCGTTGAGCACCTCCACGAACAGCTCGGCCTTGGACGGGAAGTGCCGGTAGATCAGGCCGGTGGACACCCCCGCCTGGGTTGCCACGGCGGTCACCGGGGCGTTGCGCCATCCGCCGGCGGCGACCCGTTCACGGGTCGCCAGCAGGATCCGTTCGCGGACCCCGGCCAGGCGTTCTTCCATCAGTGCGGAGCGTTTGTAGGCCATGTTTTGATTCTAGATTCAATTGTTGAATTTGTATTCACTTCTTTCCCGAACCCCGCTACGCTGGGGCCCAATCGCCCGTGCGGGTGGCGGTCCCTGAAACCGCCGCCCGCTCCCCGCCGGGTGCGTCCATTCCCTGCAATCCCGTCGTGGAGCCACCACAATGCACGTGCCATCCCTGAACTTCGACCTTGGCGAAGACATCGACCTGCTGCGCCAGAGCGTGGCCCATTTTGCCGCCGCCGAGGTCGCACCGCTGGCCGCCGAAGCCGACGCCACCAATCAGTTCCCGCTGGCACTGTGGCCGAAGCTGGGCGAACAGGGCCTGCTCGGGCTCACCGTGGAAGAAGAATACGGCGGCACCGGCATGGGTTACCTGGCCCACGTGGTGGCGATGGAAGAGATCTCGCGCGCCTCCGGCGGCATCGGCCTGTCCTACGGTGCGCACTCCAACCTGTGCGTGAACCAGCTGCGCAAGAACGGCAACGAAGAGCAGAAGCAGCGCTTCCTGCCCGGCCTGTGCAACGGCAGCATGGTCGGCGCGCTGGCGATGAGCGAGCCGGGTGCCGGTTCGGACGTGGTGTCGATGAAGCTGCGCGCCGACAAGCGCGGCGACCGCTACGTGCTCAACGGCAACAAGATGTGGATCACCAATGGCCCGGACGCCGACGTGCTGGTGGTCTACGCCAAGACCGACATGGAAGCGGGTGCCAAGGGCATCACCGCGTTCCTGGTCGAGAAGGGCATGAAGGGCTTCTCCACCGCGCAGAAGCTGGACAAGCTGGGCATGCGTTCCTCGCCCACCTGCGAGCTGGTGTTCCAGGATTGCGAAGTACCGGAAGAGAATGTGCTGGGCCAGGTCGGTGGCGGCGTGCGCGTGCTGATGTCCGGCCTGGACTACGAGCGCGTGGTGCTGTCCGGTGGCCCGCTGGGCCTGATGGCCGCGGCCATGGACGTGGTCATGCCCTACGTGCACGAGCGCCACCAGTTCGGCGAACCGATCGGCAGCTTCCAGCTGATCCAGGCCAAGATCGCCGACATGTACGTGGGCCTGGGTGCGTGCCGCGCCTACGTCTATGCCGTGGCGCGCGCCTGCGACCAGGGCCGCACCACCCGCCAGGATGCCGCCGGTGCCATTCTGTACGCCGCCGAGAAGGCCACCTGGCTGACCGGCCAGGCGATCCAGATCCTGGGCGGCAACGGCTACATCAACGAATATCCGACCGGCCGCTTGTGGCGCGACGCCAAGCTGTATGAAATCGGCGCCGGCACTTCGGAGATCCGCCGCATGCTGATCGGCCGCGAATTGTTCCAGCGCACCCTGTAAGGCCACCGCGATGACCGTCCTGAACAGCCAGCTGCAACCGGGCAGCGAAACGTTTGAAAGCAACCGCGCGGCCATGCAGGCCGTGGTCGATGACCTGCACGCCACCCTCGCCCGCACCGCGCTGGGTGGCAGCGAAGCCGCACGCGCCAAGCACACCGCACGCGGCAAGCTGCTGGTGCGTGATCGCATCGACGCCCTGCTCGATCCGGGCAGCGCCTTCCTGGAGATCGCGCCGCTGGCCGCGCACGGCATGTATGAAGACGCCGTGCCGGCCGCCGGCGTGGTGGCTGGTATCGGCCGCGTGAGCGGCGTGGAATGCGTGATCGTGGCCAACGATGCCACGGTCAAGGGCGGCACTTACTACCCGATGACGGTGAAGAAGCACCTGCGCGCGCAGGAGATCGCCGAGCAGAACCATCTGCCGTGCATCTACCTGGTCGATTCCGGTGGCGCCTTCCTGCCGCTGCAGGATGAGGTGTTCCCGGACCGCGATCATTTCGGCCGCATCTTCTACAACCAGGCCAATCTGTCCGCGCAGGGCATCCCGCAGATCGCCTGCGTGATGGGCAGCTGCACCGCCGGCGGTGCCTACGTACCGGCGATGAGCGACGAGACGGTGATCGTGCGCGAGCAGGGCACCATCTTCCTCGGCGGCCCGCCGCTGGTGAAGGCGGCTACAGGTGAAGTGGTGACGGCCGAAGAACTGGGCGGTGCCGACGTGCACACGCGCATTTCCGGCGTGGCCGACCACATGGCCGACAACGACCTGCAGGCATTGGCGCGGGTGCGCGCGATCATCGCGCAGCTCAACTGGCGCAAGCCGGAGCCGGCGATGGCGGTGCAGGCCAACGAGGAACCACTGTTGCCGGCACACGATCTGTACGGGGTGATCCCGGCCGACACGCGCAAGCCCTACGACGTGCGCGAGGTCATAGCGCGCCTGGTCGATGGCTCGCGCTTCGATGAGTTCAAGCCACGCTACGGCGCCACGCTGGTGACCGGCTTCGCGCATCTGAACGGTTACCCGATCGGCATCATCGCCAACAACGGCATCCTGTTCTCCGAGTCCGCGCTGAAGGGCGCGCACTTCATCGAGCTGTGCACCCAGCGCAACATCCCCTTGGTATTCCTGCAGAACATCACCGGCTTCATGGTCGGCCGCAAGTACGAACAGGGTGGCATTGCCAAGGACGGGGCCAAGCTGGTGATGGCCGTGGCCTGTGCCAAGGTGCCCAAGTTCACCGTGGTCATCGGCGGTTCGTTCGGCGCCGGCAACTACGGCATGTGCGGCCGCGCGTACTCGCCCAACTTCCTGTGGATGTGGCCGAACGCGCGCATCGGCGTGATGGGCGGCGAGCAGGCCGCCAGCGTTCTGGCAACCGTCAAGCGCGATGGCATCGAAGCCAAGGGCGGCCAGTGGCCGGCGGCGGAAGAGGATGCGTTCAAGGCGCCGATCCGCGACCAGTTCGAGCAGCAGGGTCATCCGTACTACGCCAGCGCGCGCCTCTGGGACGACGGCGTCATCGATCCGGTCGACACCCGCCGCGTGCTCGCCCTGGCGCTGTCGGCCAGCCTCAACGCCGCCCCGCAGCAGACGCGCTTCGGCGTGTTCCGCATGTAACCCGTGCCATGACCGAGCAAGCTCCTATGAAGCACGTTGCCATGTTCACCAAAGTCCTGATCGCCAATCGTGGCGAAATCGCCTGCCGCGTCATCACGACCTGCCGCCGCCTCGGCATCGCCACGGTGGCGGTGTATTCCGATGCCGACCGCAACGCGCGCCATGTGCGCCTGGCCGACGAAGCCATCCACATCGGCCCGGCCGCCGCGCGCGAAAGCTACCTGCGCGGCGACGTGCTGCTGGACGCCGCGCGCCGCAGCGGTGCGCAGGCGATCCATCCCGGCTACGGCTTCCTGTCCGAGAACGCCGACTTCGCCGATGCCTGCGCCGCCGCCGGCATCACCTTCATCGGCCCGCCGGCCAGCGCCATCCGTGCGATGGGCGACAAGAGCGCGGCCAAGGCACTGATGGCCAAGGCCGGTGTACCGCTGACCCCGGGCTACCACGGTGACCAGCAGGCACCGGACTTCCTGCGCACGCAGGCCGACGGCATCGGCTACCCGGTGCTGATCAAGGCCAGCGCCGGTGGCGGTGGCAAGGGCATGCGCAAGGTCGAGCGCAGCGAGGACTTCGTCGATGCGCTGGCCAGCTGCCAGCGCGAGGCCGCCTCGGCCTTCGGCAACGACCACGTGCTGGTGGAGAAGTACGTCGAGCGCCCACGCCATATCGAGATCCAGGTGTTCGGCGATTCCCACGGGGATGCGGTCTACCTGTTCGAGCGCGACTGCTCGGTGCAGCGCCGCCACCAGAAGGTGCTGGAAGAAGCCCCTGCGCCGGGCATGACACCCGAACGTCGCACCGCGATGGGCAAGGCAGCGGTCGATGCCGCGCGCGCGGTGGGCTACGTGGGTGCGGGCACGGTGGAGTTCATCGCCGGCCCGGACGGCGATTTCTACTTCATGGAAATGAACACCCGCCTGCAGGTCGAACACCCGGTGACCGAGTACATCACCGGTACCGACCTGGTGGAATGGCAGCTGCGCGTGGCCGCTGGCCAGCCGCTGCCGCTTCGCCAGGAACAGCTGGCCATCCACGGCCACGCCATCGAAGCGCGGCTGTACGCCGAAGATGCCGACCGTGGCTTCCTGCCGTCCACCGGCACCCTGCGCCGCCTGCGCCTGCCGACCCCGTCGGCGAATGTGCGGGTGGATACCGGTGTGGAAGAGGGCGACAGCATCAGCCCGTACTACGATCCCATGATTGCCAAGCTGATCGTCTGGGACGTGGACCGCGACGCTGCGCTGCGCCGCATGAGCCAGGCCCTGGCCGACTGCCAGGTTGTGGGTGTGACCACCAATGCCGGCTTCCTGCGCCGGCTGGTGAACACCGATTCGTTCGCGCACGCCAAGCTGGACACCGCGCTTATCGAGCGCGAGCAGGCGGCATTGAGTGCAGTGGGCGACACGGATGATGCCCTGTGGCAGCTGGCTGCGGTGGCTGCGGTTGCAAGCACGGGCAGCGCCAGCACCGACGCGCGCGATCCGCATTCGCCGTGGCAGGCCCAGGACGGCTGGCGCCTTGGCGCATCGGCACCGCGCGTGCTGCCGCTGCAGCAGGGCGAACGCAAGCACACGCTGAAGGTGTGGACGCAGATCGATGGCTGGCGCGTGCAGTGCGATGACGCAGCACTGGTGCGGGTGATCGGTACGGCCGATGCGCAGGGCCTGAGGGTACAGCTGGGCGAGCGTCGCTGGTCGTTGCAGCTGCTGCGCGAGGGCGACCAGTTGTATCTGTTCGGCGCCGACGGCCAGCACCGCTTCACCCTGCATGATCCGGTCGGCGAATCGGACACTGCCGTGGCCGACGCCGGCAGCCTGCTGGCCCCGATGCCGGGCAAGATCGTGGCGACGCTGGTCGCGGCCGGTACCGAGGTCAAGCGCGGCACGCCGCTGGTGGTGCTGGAGGCGATGAAGATGGAGCACACCCTGCAGGCGCCGGCCGACGGCATGGTGAAGGGCTACCGCGCCAAGGCTGGCGATCAAGTCGGCGACGGCGCTGTGCTGGTGGATTTCGAAGCCGCGTGATGCAGCAGAGGCCGCGCGGGGTCAGCCCGCGCGGTCTTCCAGGTTCCAGATCACACCTGCAGGGTCCAGTTCGGTCGTGGTCATGGTTGGGGCACGCCAGCCGAAGCCGCAGACTGCGAGCACGCCCTCATTGATCGTATCCAGGCCCAGGGCACGCTCGATCGGCTTCTCGTTGATCGCCGCCGTGATGAAGGCTCCGAGGCCGGCTTCCGTGGCCGCCAGATACAGCGTCTGCGATAGATGTCCCGCCTCCATCGAAACAACCCGATAGCTTTTCCCATGGCGGCGATACTTCCAGTACGTCCTGTTGAAACGCGGAGATAGGATCACCAGCACATGCGCATCCGCAAACCAGTGCTGCTGCCCGACCATGGACATCACGAAGTCGCGATCGATGGCCACGGGGCAGTTGACCGGCATCAGTCCGTGGCCCTGCGCTCGATAGAGATACATGCCGGCAGCAAGTCCATCGACATTGCGTACCAGCACGTAGGCTTCGACAGGATGCAATCCACCGCCTGAGGGTACATTCTTCTTCAGGAACACCAGATCATCGCCTTCGCGCTGGCAGCCGCTGCTGCCGAATGCCCGTTGCAGCATCTGGCTCAGCAGTGACAATGGCAGTGATCGGGCGCCATCGAAGTTCCGGCAGGTGACGCGCCTTGCCAGCAGTGCATCGAAATCATTGGGCTGCTGGGGCGGCAATGGCACCAGCCCTGTTTCCACGGCCGCAGCGTGCGGCGGCGGCGGACCCAACGTCCTGCGCATCTGCGAGGCTGTCTCGATATGCGATTCACGCATGTTGCGGACGGCGTCGACGTCCTCCCAGCGTGAAAATGCGTGCATGACCGCAGCCAAAGGATGCCAGTGTGTTGCACGCAGCCGTTCATCACGTGCTGCAGCATCGTGGTCCTGTCCGCGGGCCAGCACCAGGCCGCTGGCGAGCAGTTGGCCCATCGCAGGTGAACGTGCCTCCCCTTCCCCGAGCGTTGTCCATGCACTTGGGCTCAGGCTGCCAAGCAGCGCCTGCGCAGAAGCATCCAGCACCACCGGTGCATCCAGATGAGGGGCAAGTGCTTCCCAGGCAATCGTGCGTACCAGACCGTCGCCACCGCGCAGCAGGTCTTCAAGTTCAAACCGGATATGCTCGGTGGGCTGTACCACCACGATCGCGCAGCGCCTGACATCCATCGGATCAGCCTTCCTTCATCGTGAATCCACGTTATCGAACCGCGACCCGATTCCTTTACATCTTCCGTTCCGCCCGCTCAAGAACCGGTTTGCCAGGCCGACATCACCACTGCCCCTCGACACTCCATGGATGCAGGACACAATGCCCACGCTGACGCTCTCGCTGCCGGTTGCCAGGACACTGGTTCACCGCCTCGCCACCGACGATACCTTCCGCCAGCTCTTCGCCAGCGACACCGCCGCCGCGATACTGCTGGCTGGACACGTTCCGTCCGACCCGGCTGAACTCCAGCAGTTCGTCCAGGATTGCTGCAGTAACATCTGCCTGGCAGAGAAGGGCGTCATCGCACAGGCCGAAGACCAGATCATCGCCATGCTGACCAGTGGTACCGGCTACTCCGTACCGATGCTTGAGGACGGTTACGGCTCGCCACGCACGCTGCGCTGAGGCATCGAAGCGACATTCTCGGCAGCCTGGATTGCCGGCGCTGCCATGAGCTTCCGCACATCCACCACATTGAGCGCCTGCAGGCAGAAACTGCATTGCGCTTCAGCGTATGCGAATCCGGGGCGATCACGCAGCCAGCGCGTCTGTTCCTGGGCAAGCCCGTTCAGTCCCGCCTCCAGTGCCAGGTCGCGCACTGCCAATCGCACCTGCAGGCGTGGCTGCTTCTTCAGCAGCGGCATGAGCAGGTCCAGCGCGGGTTGGTGCCGGCCCTCATGCTGCATCAACCGCGCGGCCAACAGCGCGACGTACTGGCGCAGCACAATGCTGTCGGGGAGATCCTGCAGCGTCTTCATCCGGGCCTGGACTGCCTTGGCCGGCTCGGCATCGCCCAGCCTCAGCGCCAATAGGGCTGCGGCGTGCGCCGCAACCAGCCGGTCCACCACCTCCACCGCCGGTTCGCCGCGCAGCTCGGCAAACGGCGCCGTCGCCGCCGCGCGCGCCACCACCAACGCTTGCGACTTCCTGCCAGCCACCATGTAGGCCACGGCCAGGGGCATGTCGAAGTTGTACCGATCCATGCCCTGGCGCTGCCCGGCAAGCAACCGCCCCTGTTCAGCACGCTTGATGGCGCCTTCAACGTCGCCCTGGTCCAGCGCAACCGTCGTGGCAAAATTGCCTGCATGGAAATTGTTCGGGTCGATCCGGCGCAGCAGCGCATTGGCCTTCTCGAACTGGGCGCGCGCAGCCGCCACCGTCGCCTGGCGCATCAATGCTCCCTCCCAGCCATTGCTGGCGGCTCGGCTGAACGCAATGTCAGCCTCGGCATAACGCTCGCTGGCCAGTAGTGCGCGGCCGTACTGATCCTGCGCGATCTCTGGCAACTCGACCCTGCTCTGTGCAACCCGCCTGGAAAGCGCCAGGGCCTCGGCGAGTCGGTTCTCGTGGAACAGGTTCAGGCCAGCGTTGTAGCTTGCAGGCATGTAATCGGGATACAGCTCGGCCATGCGCGCCCAGCCATCGGTGGCACGATCCGGATCACCGATCTGCAGCGTCCAGTTCTGCACATACAGGCGTTCGCGTGGCGTCAGGTGCGCTGACCGACGGTGTGCCTCTTCCAGCAGGCGCCCAGCATCGTGGTAGTTCATCATGGCGAAGCGGCACCGGCTCTGGCCCAGCCAGGCCAGGGCGAAATCAGGATCGACCTGGATCGCCTGCCCGAAGAACGCCATCGCACCGGTGAAATCTCCGCGACTGTAGCGCTTCTGGCCCAAGGCAAATGCACGCAGCGCATCCATGCTGCCCGTGGTCACCTCCGGCAGCGCCTGACTGTCGCGCTGGATCAGCGCCGCCTCTTCTCCCAGCCGGTCGCGCAGCTGGTGGGAAACATCGTCCACCGCCGCCAGCACTGCACCCGCCTTGGCATCGGCCGACACCACGGCCAGGGTACGCAGGGTGGACGGTTCGACCACCTCCACACTGAAGCGGGTGCGGCCGCCGATGTTGGTGGCCGAAGGTACGAACAACAGGCGTGCGCCCGTGCGCACTGCAACGGCGGCGGCATCACTGCGTTCACGGACGCCGCCATCCAGCGGCTTGCGCATCATTTCCAGGGTGCGTCCAACACGATCGTCGCTGACCACGTTGACGTAGCGGGACTGTTCAAGGCTGATCCGGAACGCCTGGTCCAACGCATCATCCAGCAACGGATTGCCGGTGAGGTTGCGCAGCCCACCCAGCACCACCCAGTCGCGTTCGGCAAAGGCGATGGCCGGCTGCGGCCGGGTCAGCAGCCAGACGCCGAGCAGGGCGGCCACCAGCACGGCGGCCTGGGCCGCCATCGCCAACGGACGGCGCCACAACGGCAGGTCGCGCTGGGCCTTGGCCGTGTGCCGCAACCGTCCCGGCGTGGGCATGTCCGCGGCCTGTACCCCGAAGACCTCGGCAGGCTGGCTGACGCCCTTGAAGCGCCAGCGTCCAAATGATCGCCACTGCAGACCAGCGGCTTTCGCACCCAGCGATCCACTGGAGCGACGCACGATGGATTCGGCCACGGCCGACAGCAGGATCTGGCCCGGCCGCGCCAACTGCATCAGGCGCGCCGCCGTCGGCTTGGCCAGCCCTTCGACTTCAATCGCCTTGGCGCCAGCCCGAACGGCCTCAGCACTATTCTCCCAGGTGAGCACATCGCCCACATGCAACCCGGCCCGCGCCTGCAACGTGATGTCGCGGGCCTGCCCCAGCGGCTGCAGGCCTCGTTGGTAATCCAGGGCGAATCCGAGCGCATCAATCGGGCGCTCGAACAGCATGAACAATCCGTCGGAGCGGTCGATCAGCTGGCCGTGCCAGCGCTGCTGCAGCGCCAGCACCAAGCGGTCGTGTTCCTGGAACAGCTCGGCAGCGGCAACATCGCCGATGCGTTCGACCAGCAGCAGCGAATCACACAGATCGGTGAACAGCAGCGCACGCAGTTGCTGGTTGTGCGGCGTCGACGTTCCGTTGTCGCCATTCATCGCCGGTCTCTCCCGATCAAGGTATGTCCGCTGCATCCGCCCAGCGCAGGCAGTTGCCACCATCGCGTTTGGCCTGGTACAGCGCACGGTCGGCGTTGGCGTACCACTCGCTCCAGCCCGATTCCGTCGGCAGCAGGCTGGCGCCGATGCTGACCAGGCTGACATGCGGAGTGCCATTGCTGCGCTCGAGCAGGCCGTGTACCGCACTGAGAATGAACTCGGCGGCGTGCTGCACGATCTCGTGGTTGCCTCGGCGCAGGATCAGGCAGAACTCGTCGCCACCCAGGCGGCAGGCCAGATCCTGCTCACCGGCCATCGAACGCAGGATGTTGCCCATGCTCTGCAGCACGCGGTCACCGGCCTGGTGGCCGTGGCGGTCGTTGATCTGCTTGAAGCGGTCACAGTCGATCAGCAGCAGCGCCTGCGGCAATCCCTCGGCCTCGGCTCGGCATTCCTGCAGGTACAGGGTCAGGCCACGGCGGTTGTGCAGCCCGGTCAGTTCATCGGTACGCACCAGCTCACGGGTGTGGGTCAGCTGATGGGTGGTGATGTACAGGTTGTCCAGCGCGGTTTCCAGATCGTGGTTGCGCCGGCGCAGCTGGCTGATCAGGGCCTGCTCGTTGGTCAGCACGCGCATGATCGTGCGGCGCAGGAAGTAAGCGACCAGGCCCGGATCGGATTCGACCAGGCAATGGAAATCAGTAGGCCCCAGCTCCAGCACTTCACAGTCGACCAGCGCGCGGGCACTGGCGCTGCGCGGGTGGTCGCCGACCAGCAGGCCGAGCTCTCCGAAGAACTCATGCTGGCCAAGGGTCTTGATCACCAGGTCCTCGCCGAAGTCGAGTTCGATCCGGCCTTCGAGGATCACGTACATCCGCTCGCCGCGATGGCCACGCTGGAACAGCCACTGTCCGGCATGAAGCTTGCATGCGCGGGCGAATCTGGCGAACAATGCAACCTCGGCATCGGACAACAGTGCATGCACGATCTCGGCCATCGCCACCCGGGCGATACCTGACGTCACATCACTGTTCTCGGCCGCACCCCTGCCGGTCATTCCCTGCACCTGCCGCCAGCGTCCCCTGGTGAGCCGCGGAGCATAGCACCGCTTTAAAGTGTGCGCCCTATCTCATTTTGAGTCTTCCGGCGAACCGATCCGATGTGAAGATTCAGCATGGCCCGTTCTGGTCATGAGTGTCCGCACAAAAGCCCTGCTGGATCAATCTGCTGGACATCTTCACAGGGATTCGGCCAAGTTCTCCGGCCCCAGGGTGCGCCTGATTGACGCTGGCAGGATTGGCGACCGTTTGATCGATACAACAACGCCGGCTGGTCCCCCGACCGGCCGGCGCTGTCTGGCCCTTCCCTGGCCACCCTGATCGGATTTCGAGGCTTCGGTAGAGCCGGCCGCTGGCCGGCTTCCCTGTGGTGCCCGAAGGATCACGTGGTTGCCGGCCAGCGGCCGGCACTACCGGATCAAGCGGCGCGTTCGCTGCGCCCGCCGTGGAACTGCTCTTCCTCGGTCGAGCCGGTCAGCGCGGTGGTCGACGACTGGCCTTGCTGGATCGCCTGGGTCACCGCATCAAAGTAACCGGTGCCGACTTCGCGCTGGTGCTTGACCGCGGTGAAGCCGCGCTCAGCCGCTTCGAACTCGGCTTCCTGCAGTTCCACGAACGCGCTCATCTGCCGACGTGCGTAGCCGTGGGCCAGGTTGAACATGCCGTAGTTCAGCGCATGGAAACCGGCCAGGGTGATGAACTGGAACTTGTAGCCGTAGCTGCCCAGCTCCTTCTGGAACTTGGCGATGGTGGCGTCGTCCAGGTTCTTCTTCCAGTTGAAGCTGGGCGAGCAGTTATAGGCCAGCAGCTTGCCGGGGAACTTCGCATGGATCGCCTCGGCGAACTTGCGTGCGAATTCCAGGTCCGGCTTGCCGGTCTCGCACCACACCAGGTCGGCATAGGGCGCATAGGCCAGGCCGCGGCTGATCGCCTGGTCCAGGCCATTGCGGGTCTTGTAGAAGCCTTCCACGGTGCGCTCACCGGTGGCGAACGGCTTGTCGTTGCCATCGATGTCGCTGGTCAGCAGATCCGCGGCTTCGGCATCGGTACGCGCCACCAGCAGGGTCGGCACGCCCAGCACGTCGGCGGCCAGGCGCGCAGCGTTGAGCTTCTCGATCGCCTCGCGGGTCGGCACCAGCACCTTGCCGCCCATGTGGCCGCACTTCTTCACCGACGCCAGCTGGTCTTCGAAGTGCACGCCAGCGGCACCGGCCTCGATCATTGCCTTCATCAGTTCGAACGCATTGAGCACGCCGCCGAAACCGGCTTCCGCATCGGCGACGATCGGCTGCAGGAAGTCGATGTCGTCCTTGCCTTCGGCGTGATGCAGCTGGTCGGCGCGCAACAGCGTGTTGTTGATGCGCTTGACCACCGCCGGCACCGAATCGGCCGGGTACAGTGATTGGTCCGGGTACATCTGCCCGGCCAGGTTGGCGTCGGCCGCCACCTGCCAGCCGGACAGGTAGATCGCCTTCAGGCCGGCCTTGACCTGCTGCATGGCCTGGTTGCCGGTCAGCGCACCCAGCGCGTTGACGAATTCGCGCTCATGCAGCGACGCCCACAGCTTCTCCGCACCCAGGCGGGCCAGCGAATGCTCGATGTGGACGGTGCCGCGCAGGCGCACCACGTCGGCGGCGCTGTAGTTGCGCTGGATGCCTTCCCAACGCGGGTTGGTATCCCAGTCGTGCTGGATCTGTTCGGCAGTGGGCAGCTTGCTCATGTCTTTCTCCAGTTCGGTTCGTGCGTGCAGCGGGGAGGGAAACGGCGGAATTCCGGGCGGTCGGTCAGTCGATGCGCGCGTAGGCCGGCAGGGTCAGGAAATCGGTCAGTTCGTCGCTGCGGCTCAGTTCGCCGAGCAGGGTGATGGCCTCGCCGATGCGTGCACCACCGGGCAGCGCGCTGGTATCGCCCAGCCGCGCCGGTAGCTGCGACAGGGTGGAATCCAGCAGCGCCAGATCGATCGCGGTGCCATCGTCCAGCTGCTGGCCCGGCGTATGCAGCCACTGCCACAGCTGGCTGCGGCTGATCTCGGCGGTGGCCGCGTCCTCCATCAGGTGATGGATCGGTACGCAGCCGTTGCCATCCAGCCACGCCGCCAGGTAGCGCACACAGACTTCCACGTTGCCCTCAAAGCCGGCACGGGTGATGGTGCCCGGCGGCCGCGCGATCAGTTCGTCGCGGCCGACGCGCACATCCTGGCGCAGCACGCTGTGCTGGTTTGCACCGGGCATGTGTTCGTCGAAGATCGCCATCGCCACCGGAATCAGCGCCGGGTGCGCCACCCAGGTACCGTCGTGGCCGGCAGTGACCTCGCGCAGCTTGTCAGCGCGCACACGGGCCATCGCCTGCTCGTTGGCAGCGGCATCGTTGTTGATCGGAATCTGCGCGGCCATGCCGCCCATCGCATGCGCACCACGGCGATGGCAGGTCTGGATCAGCAGCTCCGAATACGCCTTCAGGAACGGCTGGGTCATGGTCACCTGGCCGCGTTCGGGCAGCACGCGGTCGGCATGGCGGCGGAAGGTCTTCAGGTACGAGAAGATGTAGTCCCAGCGCCCGCAGTTCAGGCCGACGATGCGGTCACGCAGCGCGTGCAGGATCTCGTCCATCTCGAACACTGCCGGCAGCGTTTCGATCAGCACGGTCACCTTGATCTGGCCGTGCGGCAGGCCGAGCATGCCTTCGATGTGCGACAGCGCGGTCTCCCACAGCGCCGCCTCTTCCATGCTCTGCAGCTTGGGCAGGTAGAAGTACGGGCCGCGATCCTTGGCCTGCAGGGTGCGGGCGTTGTGGAAGGCGAACACCGCCGCGTCGAACAGGCCACCAGCGATGAACTGGCCATCGATGCGCACGTGCTTCTCGTCCAGGTGCCAGCCGCGCGGGCGCACGATCAGCACCGCCTGTTCGTCGAACGGGCGCAGGGCGTAGTGCTTGCCGGCCTTCCCGTTGGATGCCGGTGCGGTGTACTCGAGGTCGCCATGCACCGCGGCGGCGAGCGACTGCTGGCCGGCCAGCAGGTTGCGCCAGGTCGGCGAGGTCGAATCCTCGAAATCGGCCATGAACACCTTGGCACCGGAGTTCAGCGCGTTGATGACCATCTTCGGGTCGGTCGGGCCGGTGATCTCGACACGGCGGTCCTGCAGCGCCGCCGGCAGCGGGGCAACACGCCAGTCGCCGCTGCGGATCGCGGCGGTGTCCTCGCGGAAGTCCGGCAGGCCGCCCTGGTCGAAGAACGCCTGGCGCACGCGGCGCGCCTGCAGCCGTGCCTGCCGGCCCGGTTCCACCGCACGGTGCAGCGACACCAGCAGGGCCAGCAGCGGCGCCGGCAGCAGGGTGTCCTGGCCCGCCACGCGGGTCGCCAGGGCGATACCGGGAGTGGCCTTGGCGGCGGGGGTGGGAACAGCGGAAGCGACGGCGGACATGAGGCGACTCCAGCGGTGGGGGAACGTCTCCACGGTGCCGTCGGGGCCGAGTATTTGGCAAAACAGTTTTTGCAATGTTCTACATAAATTGTGCTAATACTTATGACACGATGACCACACGCCCCCCGCCAAGCCCCCGTTTTTCCTACAAATCCGACCGACTGAAGCCGCTGCGTGCGTTCTGCCAGACCGTGCGCCTGGGCTCTGTCTCACGGGCCGCTGAGGCACTTTTCGTCAGCCAGCCTGCGATCAGCCTGCAGCTTCAGGCGCTGGAACGGGAGCTGGGGGTGCCGTTGTTCGAGCGCAGCGGGCGGCGCCTGGTGCCCAGCCGCGAGGGCCAGCTGCTGTATGAGATGGCGCAGCCACTGGTGGAGAGCCTGGACGGGCTGGAGGCGCGCTTCCGCGACAAGGTGCGCGGCCTGGACGCGGGCGAGCTGAACATCGCCGCCAACAGCTCGACCATCCTGTACCTGCTGCCGAAGATCGTCGAACGCTTCCGCCTGCACCATCCGGATGTGCGGTTGACCCTGCACAACGCGATCAGCGCCGACGGCACCGACCTGCTGCGCGAGGACGCGGCCGACCTGGCGATCGGTTCGATGACCGATGTGCCGGCCGATCTCAGCTATGCCCCGGCCTACCGCTTCGAGCAGGTGCTGATCGCCCCGCACGACCATCCGCTGGCCAGTGGCGGCGAGCTGGAGCTGGCCGACATCGCACGCTATCCGCTGGTGCTGCCGCCGAAGCGGCAGATCACCTACCGGCTGGTCGACCAGGTGTTCCAGCGCCACCGCATCGCCTACACCGTGGCGCTGGAGGTAGGTGGCTGGGAGGTGATCAAGCAGTACGTGGCGATGGGCATGGGCATTTCCATCGTGCCGGCGCTGTGCCTGAACGAGGCTGACCGCGAGCGGTTGGCGGCGCGGTCGATGAAACGCTGGTTCCCGGAACGCAGTTACGGGGTGATCGTGCGGCGTGGCAAGGCGTTGTCGGCGCAGGCGCGGGCGTTCATCGAGCTGATCCAGCCGGAGTTGTTCAGTCCGCGCGATTACGACCAGAGCGGGCATTCGGAACGATGAGGGGTGTTCGGCAGGGCTGCGCCCTGCACCTGCGGTAGTGCCGGCCGCTGGCCGGCAACAGCAACAGCGGGCTATCCGTGGGATGGCGGGGCGGTTGGTGGCTGCTGTCGGTGGGTGCCGACCGTTGGTCGGCACGGGTCGGATCCCGTTGCTGCGCAACGGGCTCTGACCCCTTCTCTGATTCATTTCTGGCTGACGATGAATACACTGGCCCCATGTCCATCGAACTGCGCCACCTGCGCTACTTCCTCGCCGTTGCCGATACCCTGCACTTCGGACAGGCGGCGGAGCGGTTGGGCATGTCGCAGCCGCCGCTCAGCCAGCAGATCCGCCAGCTGGAAGATCTGATTGGTGCGCGGCTGTTCGTGCGCAGTCATCGCCGTGTGCAGCTCACTGCCGCAGGTGAGCTGCTGCAGGAACGTGCACGCGCCATCGTGCTGCAGGTCGAGTCTGCGGTGGACGAAGTGCAGCGTGCGCAGCGCGGCGAGCAGGGTGAGCTGCGCATCGGGTTGACCCGCGCCACGCCACTGTCACCGCAGATTCCGCGTTCAATCCTGCAGTACCGCCAGCGTTATCCGCAGGTGCGGCTGCAGCTGAGCGAGATGAACACCCTGCAGCAGATCGATGCGCTGCTCGATGGCAGCCTGGACGTGGGCATCATCCGCAAGCGCGCGTTGCCGCCGGAACTGGTGGCGCACAGCCTGTTCGTCGATCCGCTGGCGTTGATCGTGCATGCCGATCACCCTGCCCTGCGCAGACTGTCGAAACAGGGCACGCTGTCGCTGCGCGACTTCGCCCAGGAGCCATTCGTGGCATTCCGCCGCAGTGCCGGTGCGGGCATCCATGACCACATGATCGCGTTGTGTGCGGCGGCGGGCTTCACCCCGCGCATCGTGCAGGAGGCCGGTGAGGCGTCGACGCTGATCAGTCTGGCCGCCGCAGGCCTGGGCGCAGCGATCCTGCCGTCGTCGTGCGACCACATCCGCGTGGAAGGCGCGCGCTTCGTGGCACTGGCCGATGCCGGTGCGCATTCGGAAGTGCAGCTGGCGTGGCACCGCGAAGGGGTGACACCGCTGATCCGCAACTTCGCCGGGCTGCTGCGTGAGGCGTTCGCGGAGGGGTGAGGGTGCAACCCACCCGGTAGTGGCCAACCTTGGTTGGCCCACGGCCACAGCGCCGACCAAGGTCGGCATCTACCAGAGCAGGATCACGCCGTCAGCGGCTGCTGGGCGCGCTGCTGCAGCGCCCACACAATGCCTCCGCCGATCAGGGTCAACACGGCAGCGAACACGCACACGCCCAGCCAGTCCCACGCTGCATAGGCCAGGCCGCCGACAGCACCGAGCACGCTGGAACCCAGATAGTAGGCAAACAGATACAGCGCCGAGGCTTCCGCGCGCATTGCACCTGCGCGGCTGCCGACCCAGCTGCTGGCCACCGAATGGCCGCCGAAGAACCCAAACGTGACCAGCGCGATACCGAGTGCCATCGCGCTCAGCCACGGCATCGCCAGCAACACGATGCCGGCGCCGATCAACGCGAACGAGATCGACAGGATGCGGCCGCGACCGTAGCGCGTGGCCTGCTGGCCCATCCACGCCGAACTGAAGGTACCCACGAGATACACGCTGAAGATCAGCCCGACCACGGTCTGGCTGAGGTGGTACGGCGGCGCCAGCAGGTGGTAGCCCAGGTAGTTGTAGAGGGTGACGAACACGCCCATCAGCACGAACGAGGTGGCGAACAGCCACGGCAGGCCCGGGTCGGCGAACAGCGTGCGCCAGCGTGATGGCAATTGGTGCAGGCCGCCGCGACGTGCATGGAAATGCCGCGACGGCGGCAGCTGCAGCCAGAGCAGGACGGTACTGGCGATGGCGATGATTGAGACGACGCCGATGCCCCAGCGCCAGCCCCAGTGGTCGGCGATGATGCCGGCCAGCAGGCGCCCGCTCATGCCACCGATGGCGTTGCCGCCGATGTACAGGCCCATCGCCAGGCCCAGCGCGCGGCTGTCCATTTCCTCGACCAGGTAGGTCATCGCCACTGCCGGCACGCCGCTCAACGCCAGGCCGAGCAGGGTGCGCAGCACCAGCAGCGTGGTCCAGTCATCCACCAGCGCGGTGCACAGCGACAGCGTGGCCGAGGCCAGCAGCGCGACGATCATCAAAGGACGGCGGCCGACCGCATCGGAGAGCAGGCCGGCCAGCAGCATCGCCACTGCCAGCGTGCCGGTGGTCAACGACAGCGACATCGCGCTGCCGGCGGCGGACACGCCGAAATGACGGCTGAACTCCGGCAGCAGCGGCTGCACCGTGTAGAGCAGGCCGAAGGTGGAGAAACCGGCCAGGAACAACGCGAGCGCGGTGCGGCGGAAGGCCGGTGTGCCTTGCTGGATGCGGGTCTCGGCGATGGAATCGACAGTGGAGGGGCGGCCTTCGACGGCCACCACGGTTTCGCCAGTCATGGGATCGATGGGCCGGTGGGGCGGCCGGGGGTGGGAGGGAACGGGCCTCAGACTAGGCCCGCCCATCCAGTCGATCCATAACCTGATAGGTCAGGATTGATACATCAAAAGTATCAATTCAGCTTACAGACGCTGCCATTCGAAGCCGGCACCCCGGCGGTAGTACACCGCCACGGCGCGCCCATAGACCTTGTCGGCGTCGACGAAGCCGAAGAAGCGGCCATCGAAGCTGTTGCCACGGTGGTCACCCAGCACCAGTATCTTGCCGTCCGGCACCACCAGGTCAGCGATGTCCGGGCCGCCGCCCATGTCCAGGTCGAGGCTGGCATGGCGGTCGCCGAAGGCTTCCACGTCCTGCAGGTCGGCGATCTGCAGCGGCTGGCCGTTGATGCTCAGATGGCCTTCGCGCAGCTGCACATGATCACCGGCCACTGCAGCCACGCGCTTGATCAGGCGGGTGCCGTCGGCCGGCGAGTCGAATACCGCCACTTCGCCGCGCTGCGGGGTGCCGGTCGCCATCAGTTCCTTGCCGGTAAACGGCAGGCGCAGGCCATAGGCGCGCATGTCCACCACCACCCGGTCGCCGGGCTGCAGGGTCGGCTGCATCGAGCCGCTGGGCACCACGTAGTGGTTGGCGAGGGTATCGCGGGCGGCGGCGAGCAGGCCAAGCATCACCAGCAACGGCAGCGCCTCCTTCTTCAGCCAGACCAGCGCGCGTTCGGAAAACGGGGGGCGGGCAACAGCATCCATGACAGGCTCCGAGCAAGTGGTAGCGCTATCAGACCACATCCGGGCGCAGGAGGTTCCCGGTAGCGCCGGGCCATGCCCGGCGAGCGCGCAGCGCGGTGGTTCCGGCAATCCGCCGGGCATGGCCCGGCGCTACCGATGCACGGGTTACGCAGGTTTTACGCTGCGCCCCGGCAGCGGGCATCGCACCTTTACGGCCACCACGCGCATCGTGTGCCCACCGCGCCACAGGGCGCATTCCGCAAGGTGTTGTATGACCCTCCTGGTGATCCGCCACGCATCTTCGTCGGCGCCGCGTCCGCAGCTGCCGGCGCAACTGAGCGGCCATCGCGTGCTGTGCAGCGACTGCGCCAGCCTGTCTGAAGTGCGCCAGTGCCTGTGCCAGCCGCAGGCGCGCTCGGCCGACTGGGTGCTGCTGGATGTCGGCGTGGCCGACGAGGCGCAATGGCAGGCCGAGGGCGGCGCGCTGCAGGCGGCGCTGGAACGGTTGCCGGCGCAGTACATCGAACTGCAGTCACCCAGCGAACCCGGCCTGGATGCGCGCCTGCGCCTGCAGCATGGTCCTGCCGCGGTAGTGGTCGACCAGCGCAGCCAGCAGGCCGGCTATCCGCTGTCGCTGGCCATCGTCGGCCGCCGCCTGGCGCAGGAGGGCTGAGCCATGTCGATCTTCATCATCCGTGGCCCGGAAGCGTCCGGTGCGTTGATCCGCACAGCAATGCCGCTGCCGGCGCCGGTACTGAAGTCGCTGGTGCATCGCGCGATCGACGCCGGTACCAGCGTCGCGATCCGTGCCTGCGGTTCGGAACAGGAACTGCTGGATGCGCTGCGCGTGGCCGACCACAGTCGCGGCGAGGTGACCCTGCTGGATCCGGGTGCGTGTGCCAACAGCCTGCGCCTGCAGCGGCTGCTGCCCTACCTGCACAACGCCTATGTGGAAGTGCATGACGACGGCGCAGTGGCCGAGCCGTGCCTGCCGGCGGGTGTCGGCCAGCGCCTGGGCATCGCCGCCGGGTATGGCGCGCAGAGCTATGTGCTGGCGCTGGACATCGCGCTGGATCACCTGGGGCTGGCCGAGCAGGCGAACCGGGTGCATGTGGGGACGTAACGCTGTTTGTAGCGTCGAGCCATGCTCGACTGGTTTTTCATCGAAAGGCAGCCGAGCATGGCTCGACTCTACAAGGGCGGGAATCGCAGCCGAGCGTGGGCTCGGCTCTATAGAAGAACGTCGAGCATGGCTCGACGCTACAGAAAGAAAAACGGCGGGGTTGCCCCCGCCGTTCTCGCTTTCTTATTTCAGCCCGCGGAACTTCAGCAGCGGCTCCACCGACGGGTCCTTGCCGCGGAAATCGCGGTACAGGGTCGACAGCTCCACGCTGTTGCCGCGCGAGAGGATCTTGTCGCGGAACTCCTGGCCATTGGCCGCCGTCAGGCCACCGTGTTCGGTGAACCACTGGTAGGCGTCATGGTCCAGCACTTCGGCCCAGAAATAGGCGTAGTAACCGGCCGAGTAGCCGCCACCCCAGATGTGGTCGAAGTAGGTGGTGCGGTAACGCGGCGGCACCTGCGGCAGGTCGACCTTGAACTTCTTCAGCGCGCTGGCTTCAAAGGCGCCGACATCCTGCAGCGGCGCATCGGCCTTCTGCGTGTGCCAGGCCAGGTCGAGCAGTGCGGCCGACAGGTACTCGGTGGTCGCGTAGCCCTGGTTGAAGCTGCGTGCCTTGAGGATCTTGTCGACCAGTTCCTGCGGCATCGCCTCACCGGTCTTGTAGTGCTTGGCGTAGTTGGCGAACACCTTCGGATCCAGCGCCCAGTGCTCGTTGAACTGCGACGGGAACTCGACGAAGTCGCGCGAGGTGGCGGTACCGGCGATCGACGGGTACTTCACGTTCGAGAACATGCCGTGCAGCGCATGGCCGAACTCATGGAACATCGTGGTCACGTCGTCGAAGCTGATCAGCGCAGGCTGGCCGTCGGCCGGCTTGGTGAAGTTGCAGACGTTGTAGACCACCGGCTTGGCACCGGTCAGGCCGTCCTGTTCGACGAACACGTCCATCCACGCGCCGCCGGACTTGGTGTCACGCTTGAAGTAGTCGGTGTAGAACAGGGCCAGCGAGGTGCCGTCCTTGTCGAACACTTCGTACACCTTCATGTCCGGGTTGTAGGTCGGAATGTCGGTACGCGGCTTGAAGGTGATGCCGTACAGCTGGGTGGCAGCGTAGAAGACGCCGTTCTGCAGCACGTTGTCCAGTTCGAAGTACGGCTTGATCTGCGACTCGTCCAGATCGTACTTGGCCTTGCGCACCTGCTCGGCGTAGAAGTCCCAGTCGGAAGCAGCGACCTGGAAACCACCCTTCTGCGCGTCGATCACCTTCTGGATCTCGCCGGCTTCGGCACGCGCCTTGGCAGTGGCGGCCGGCACGGTGTCGGTCAGCAGCTTGAGCGCAGCGGCCGGGGTCTTGGCCATCTGGTCGCCCAGCTGGTAATCGGCGAAGGTGTCGAAGCCGAGCAGCTTGGCCTTCTGCGCACGCAGCTGGGCCAGGCGCTGCACGGTCTGCCGGGTGTCGTTGGCATCGCCACGTTCGGCGCGGGTTTCCGAGGCCTTCAGCACGGCGGCGCGCTGGTCACGGTCGGTCAGCGAACCGAGCACCGGCTGCTGGGTGGTGTTCTGCAGCGGCAGCAGGAACTTGCCATCCAGCTTGCGATCCTTGGCGGCAGACGCAGCGTTGTTGATCGCATTGTCGTCCAGGCCGGCCAGCTTGGCCTTGTCGTCGACGACCACGGCGGCAGCGGCGGTAGCGGCCACCAGGCGGGTGTGGAACTGGGTGGAGAGGGTGGTCTCTTCCACGTTGAGCTTGCGCAGGCTCGCCTTGTCGGCGTCGGACAGCTGCGCACCGGCGCGCACCAGGCCGTCGTAGTAATGCTCGACCAGGCGCTTCTGCACCGGGTCCAGTTCCAGCGTGTCACGCTGGTCGTACAGCGACTTCACGCGCGCGAACAGCTTCGGGTCGAGGTTGATCTCGTCCTGGTGCGCGGCCAGCTTCGGTGCGATGTCTTCCTGGATCTTCTGGCGCGCTTCGGTGCCGTCGGCCTGGACCAGGCCGAAGAAGATGCGCGACACGCGGTTCAGGGTCTCGCCGCTGCGCTCCATCGCCACCAGCGTGTTGTCGAAGGTGGCCGGCTCAGGGTTGTCGGCGATCTTGCGGACATCGGCCAGGTGCTGGCGCATGCCTTCTTCGAAGGCCGGCAGGTAGTCGCTGTCCTTGATCTTGTCGAACTGCGGCGCCTGGAACGGCAGCGTGCTGGCGCTCAGCAGCGGGTTGGTGGAGGCTTCGGCCGGCTGCTGGGCCGGGGCTTTCTGGGCATCGGACACGGGGGTGGACTCCTTGCCGGAACAGGCCGCCAGCGCCAGGCTGATGGCGGCGGCCAGGACTACGGTACGCGACATGTAAAACGCTCCTTGGGCAGACGGTATGGGATACCAGCCGTCCACCCTACTCCTGTCGCGCACGCCCGGCATGTGCCGGACGTGGCGTCTAGGCAGCGGCGCGCGGCCGGCTCAGACCGTGCCGCGGGTCTTGCCGATCCAGGGCCGGTAGAACTCGCGGATCGCCGCCATGTCGGCCGCGTCGTCACCGCTGGGATGGAACACCGGGCCGATGCCGATGATCTTTTCCGGGTAATGGAAATACGCCGCCAGAACCGGCACGTCAGCCATCCTCGCGATCTTCAGGAAACCGGCCTTCCAGTCCTTCACCGCCTTGCGCGTGCCTTCCGGGGTGATGGCGAACCACATCTTCTCGTTGTTGCGCAGCAGGTCCACGGCCTGACCCACCGTGCCCTGCGGCGAACTGCGGTCCAGCGGGATCACGCCCAGCTTGTGCAACAGGGGGCCCAGTGGCCACCAGAACAGCGAGGCCTTGCCCAGCACCTTCACTTTCATGCCCAGCGCGATCTTGGCCGCCATGCCCCACAGGCCGTCCCAGTTGGACGAATGCGGGGCGATGATGAAGACCAGCTTCGGGATGTCCGGCAGGGTGCCGGTCACTTTCCAGCCGCCCATGCGCAGCGTGCAGCGCGCCAGCCAACGCAGGAAGCGGTTGGGTTTGACCTGCGGCATGTTCGGCGGAATGGCCGGCAGCAACGGCGTCGGGTTGTTCAAGCAATCACTCCCAGTCACGTGATGAGCGCCCGCGCTTGACCTGCGCGCGCCCGCGTTTGGCGTCCAGACGACGCAGTTTCGACCCGAGGGTCGGCTTGGTGGCCTTGCGTGGCTTGGGCACGTGCAGCCCGCCCTGGATGAAGGCCGCCAGCCGATCGCGCGCATCCTCGCGATTGCGATCCTGGGTACGGAATCGTTGCGCGTCGATGACCAGCACGCCTTCGCCGGTCATGCGCCGGTCGCGCCGCGCCAGCAGGCGTTCGCGCAACGGTTCGGGCAACGAGGGCGAGCCGGCCACATCGAAACGCAGTTCCACCGCGGTGGAGACCTTGTTGACGTTCTGGCCACCGGCACCACTGGCACGCACGAACCGCTCGACGATCTCGCCGTCGGGGATTTCAAGCTGCGCGCTGATGGTGACCGGTCCACTGCCCATCCGCGCATTGTAGCGGCAGCCACGCGATGGAGTACGTCATTGCGCACCGTATGCCGCCGATCAGGTACCGAACACGCCGCCTTCGCCTTGGCTGCCGGTATGCTGGCCGTCCCATGTACTGCAGGAAGCCCCGCATGACCCGCACCGCACCCGCCCTGCCGTCCCTGCTGCGCCGCCTGGCGCTGCTGCTGGCACTGGCCGTGGCCAGCACCCCCGCGCTGGCCGCCCCGCCGACCGATGGCGACATCAACCGCCTGCTGTCAGCCTCGCGCGCGCAGAGCATGATCGACACCATGCTGCCGCAGATCGAGGCGATGCAGCAGCAGCAGTTCCAGCAGGTGGCCGCGCAGCGCCAGCTCAACGCCCAGCAGCAGGAGCAGCTGAAGCGGATCCAGGCGCGGACCAGCCAGACCCTGCGCCAGGCCCTGTCGTGGCAGCAGCTGCGCCCGATGTACGTGGACCTGTACAAGAAGACGTTCAGCAAGGAAGACGTGCTGGCGATGGCCGAGTTCTACGAGAGCGCCGCCGGCCAGAGCCTGCTGGACAAGACCCCGGCGCTGATGCAGAACGTGATGGTGGCGATCCAGGCCCGCATGCAGCCGCTGTTCGCGGACCTGCAGAAGGACCTGGAAGCGATCGTCAACGAGCCGGAAAAGAAATGAGGCGGTAGCGCCGGGCCATGCCCGGCGAGCGCAAAGCGCGGTCGTTGCATCGCAGAAGCCGCCGGACATGGTCCGGCGCTACCTTCAGTCCACCTGCCAACCGAACAGGTCCAGCGCCTTCTGGAACCCGCCGTCCAACGGCGCGCGCACGTCCACGGTGCCGCCCTCCGGATGCGGGAAGCGCAGGCGCTCGGCGTGCAGCAGCATGCGGTGTACGCCCTGCATGCGGAAGATGCGGTTGTGGCGGCCATCACCGTGGCTGGTGTCGCCGATCATGTGGTGCGACAGGTGCTTGAGGTGCCGGCGGATCTGCCGGAAACGCCCGGTCTGCGGCTGGCAGCGCAGCAATGCATAGCGCGAACTGGTGAACTCACCGATCGGTACTGACAGCTCGCCGGTGGCCAGGCGCTGGAAGTCGGTCACTGCCGGCTTCTTCACCGGCTTGCCCGGGCCACCGTCCAGGTCGTGGTCGACCCGCCAGGACAACTCGGCCGGCCAGCCACGGCAGACCGTCAGGTAGTCCTTCGCCACTTCGCCGCCCATCAGCGCCTTGCCCAGCGCGCTGGCGGTCTCGCGGTCGAAGGCCAGCAGCAGGCAGCCACTGGTGGCCCGGTCCAGGCGATGCACAAGGAAGATCGGGCGGCCCAGCTGCTCGCGCAGGCGGTCAGCCAGGAAGTCGTCTTCGCCACGGGCCAGCTTGCTGTCGTGGACCATCAGCCCGGCAGGCTTGTTGACCACGGCCAGGCGCTCGTCCAGGTGCAGCAGCTGCAGGGGCGCGGTGTCGGTCTCGACCGCGGCGAGGGTATCGGGTTCGGTGCTCACCGCGGGATTATAAGGGCCTGCCTTCTGTAGAGCCGAGCCCATGCTCGGCTGCGCTGTGCGACCGGCAACAGCGTGCCAACCAAGGTTGGCGCCTACCTGTAGCGCAGTCAGGCGTTGCGCACGGCCAGCAACTCGCCGTTGCCCACCGGCACCAGGCTGGTGCTGAAGTCCGGATCAGCGTCCAGCAGCGCACGCAGCGGCTCCATCTGTCCTGCATGCGAAGTGGCGTTGTCCACCACCAGCAGGCCACCGGGACGCAGCACGCGGCGCAGCTGCGGCCACCAGCCGGCGTACTGCCCGCGGTCCGAATCGAGGAACAGCAGGTCAATGCTGGCATCGGCGGCCTGCGCCAGCCAGAGCCCGGCATCGCCGTGGACCAACGTAATGCGATCAGCCAGGCCACTCCGTGCAAACGTGGCTCGCGCCATCGCCACCTTGTCGTCGGCGTACTCCAGCGTGGTCACGTGGCCGTCGATGGCTGTGGCTGCCTCGGCCAGCCACAGCGTGGAATAGCCGTTGGACGTACCGATTTCCAGCACCCGGCGAGTGTCGCCGAATCGCACCAGCACCGACAGGAATTCACCGGTGTCGGGCGTGATGTTGAGCATGCGTCGGCCGCGCTCGCTTTCGCGTGCGTCGTTGTCGGCGCCGAAGCGGACCAGTTCGTCCTTGAGCGCCTGCAGCATGGGGCCTACTTCCACCACGCGCGCAGCAGCGCCACTGCGCCGACCGCTCCGGACAGCCAGCTCCACGCCGGCACGTCGCCCCAGTACCAGCCCGGCGGCTGCAGCACATACATCAGTGCGGCGATGGCCAGCAGGCCGACACCGGTGATCGCGCCGACCGCATGCTTCTGCAGGCGCTGCACGCTGGCATCCAGTGCGGCCAGGTCGCGCGAACGCATCGACAGTTCGTGGCGGCCTTCCACCTGCTGGGTCAGCCAAGCGTGCACCAGGCGCGGCATGTCCGGCGCATGGGTCATGATTTCCGGCAGCCGCTTGCCGATCTCGCGTACCACCCTGCGCGGGCTGTAGCGTTCGCGCAGGATCTTTGCCAGCACTGGCTTGGCCACCGCCCAGATGTCGATCTGCGGGTCAAGCTGGCGGCCGACACCTTCGATGTTCAGCAGGGTCTTCTGCAGCAGGATCAGCTGCGGCTGCAGGGTCAGCTGGTAACGCTGGGCCACGCGGAACAGCTTCATCAGCACTTCGGCCAGCGAGATCTGCGACAGCGGCCGGGTGAAGTACGGCTCGCACACCGAACGCACGGCGGCCTCGAGATCATCGATGCGCACGTTGTCGGGCATCCAGCGCGCCTGCACGTGCAGTTCGGCGATGCGGCGGTAATCGCGGTTGAAGATGGCCATGAAATTCTCGGCCAGGTAGTACTGATCTTCCTGCGAAAGCTGGCCCATGATGCCGAAGTCCAGCGCGATGAAGCGCGGGTTGGCGCGGCGCGCCGGATCGGTGTCGACCCAGATGTTGCCGGCGTGCGCATCGGCATGGAAGAAGTTGTCGCGGAACACCTGGGTGTAGAACACCCGCACGCCCTTGGCGGCCAGCGCCTTGCGGTCGATGCCGGCCTCGTCCAGCGCGGCGATGTCATCGGACGGGATGCCCCATACACGCTCCAGGGTCAGGGCGCGCTCGGCGGTGTGGCTCCAGATCACTTCCGGCACGTACAGGTCGTCGCTGTTTTCCCAGAAGCGGCGCAACACGCTGGCATTGGCGCCTTCGCGCTGTAGGTCCAGCTCGGCGGCCAGGGTGTTCTCGACTTCGGCCACCACTTCGCGCGGGCGGATCTTGTCGGCGCGCGGATGGGTGCGCTCGACCAGGGCAGCCAGCGAATTGAGCAATGCGATATCGGCGTCGATCTGCTTCTCGATGCCCGGGCGCAGCACCTTGACCACGACCTGGCGGCCATCGGCCAACGTGGCCGCGTGCACCTGTGCGATCGACGCCGAGGCCAGCGGTTCGGTGTCGAAGCTGGCGAAGGCTTCGCTGACCGGCAGGCCCAGCGCTTCCTCGACGATGCGACGCGCGGTCTCGCCATCGAACGGCTTGACCCGGTCCTGCAGCAGGGTCAGTTCATTGGCCACATCCGGCGGCACCAGGTCGCGGCGGGTGGACAGGATCTGGCCGAACTTGACGAAGATCGGGCCAAGATCCTGCAACGCCAGGCGCAGGCGTGCACCGCGCGATTGAGCAGCGATGTCGGCCGAAGCGCGCGGCACGAACGGCTTGGCCAGGCGCAGCCAGCGCTCGGCGGGGGTGCCCTGCAACAGGTCGTCAAGGCGGTAACGCAGGATCACCCGGCCGATGCGGCTGGCGCGCAGCACGGCCTTCATGCGGCACCCCGCAGGCGCTGTACGCGTGCACCCAGTCGCTCGACGTCATCGCGCAACACGTCCACGTCATCGTGGAAGGCATCGAGCTCGGCGCGCGGCACCACGTCACGCGATTCCTCGGTGATGAACTCGGCGGCGCTGTGGGCCAGGTCGATTGCACCCTGGCGCGCGTGCTGCAGAGCGCTGCGCAGGGTGTTCGCAACCTGCACGCCCAGCACGTCGCCGAACACGCTGACGAACGGCTGCTGCCAGTCCGGGTCGAAGCCCTTGGCCAGCTGCTGCAGGCGGCGCGCCAGCTCGGCGTCGCCGGCCACGCGCACGCGACCCTTGCCGTTGTTGTCGGCGCGCCCTGCGTTGGCCAGCAACGGCAGCTGCGCGAGCACGCCGGCCAGGCTGCTGCGCACGGCCAGGTCGGCTTCCTGTGCGTCCACCGGGCCAACCCGCAGCTGGTCGCCATCGACGCTGATGCGCATCGCCAGCGACGGCGCTTCCAGGGTCAGGTCGATATGCCGACCATCCAGACTGGCCAGCGCGTGGCGGGTATCCGGATCCAGCGCCAGCGCGCGGTTCAGGGCGATCTGCAGGGCGCGGCCGGCGACCGGCTTGAGGGACTTGAGCAGGGAGAGAGCCATGTGCGCATTCTACCTGCGTGGGTGGGGGGCTTGGGCCGGGCTGCCGCCCGGCACCCGCAGAGGCAACGGCAACGGCAACAGCAACAGCCGAAGCAACAGCGTGCATTCCGTGGGATGGCGGGGTGGGTCCGGTTACGGGGGACGCCGTAAACCCGTCCCTGGGGGCTTGGCCGCGGCATCCATGCCGCGGACACCCCCGCAACCGGACCCACCCCGCCTTCGACAGGTTCCTGCGATCTGTCGGACTATCCGGGGTCGGATCCCGTTGCTGCGCAACGGGCTCTGACCCCAATGCTGATGGCATCTCGCGTTGGTAGATGCCGACCTTGGTCGGCGCTGGATTTCCGGGGGTGCCAACCAGAGTTGGCCGCTACTCGAGCCGGCTGCCAGGCGGTTCATCTGTGCCTCACCTGAGCGGCAACGGAAGGTTCATGCTGTACGGCCACGCAACGCACAGGACATCGCAACACCATGGCACGGACCCGGGTCGGCATCATCTTCGGTGGCAAGTCTTCCGAGCACGAAGTTTCACTGCAGTCGGCGAAGAACATCCTCGATGCGCTTGATCGCGAGCGCTTCGAGCCGGTGCTGGTCGGCATCGACAAGCAGGGCCAGTGGCATCTGAGCCAGCCGGATACCTTCCTGATCAATGCCGATGATCCGTCGCGCATCGCGCTGCATCGGTCCGGCACGTCGCTGGCGGTACGCCCGGGTGCTGAGCAGGCACAGCTGCAGCCGTCCGATGCGGCCAGCGCGCTGGGACAGATCGATGTGGTGCTGCCGATCGTGCACGGGCCGCTGGGCGAGGACGGTGCACTGCAGGGCCCGCTGCGCATGGCCAACCTGCCCTTCGTCGGTTCGCCGGTGCTGGGCTCGGCGGTGGCGATGGACAAGGACGTGACCAAGCGCCTGCTGCGCGACGCCGGGCTGCAGGTAGCGCCGTGGCTGTGCATCCGTCGCCATCAGGCGGCGGCGGTCGATGTCGATGCGGTGGTTGCACAGCTGGGCCTGCCGTTGTTCGTGAAGCCGGCCAACCAGGGTTCGTCGGTGGGCGTGAGCAAGGTGAAGGACGCGGCGGGTTTCGCCGGGGCACTGGAACTGGCGCTGCGCTACGACCACAAGGTGCTGGTCGAATCGGCGGTGGTCGGTCGCGAGATCGAGTGCGCGGTGCTGGGCAACGCGCATCCCCAGGCCAGCCTGTGCGGCGAGGTGGTGGTGCACGACGAGTTCTACGCCTACGACACCAAGTACATCAACGAGGATGGCGCCGAGGTGGTGGTGCCAGCGGATATCGATGCCGCAACCCAGGCGCGTATCCAGCAGATCGCGCTGCAGGCCTACCAGGCGCTGGAGTGTGCGGGCATGGCGCGTGTGGATGTGTTCCTCACCGCAGGCGGCGACATCGTCATCAACGAGGTCAACACCCTGCCGGGCTTCACCCGCATCAGCATGTACCCGAAGCTGTGGGGCGCCAGCGGTGTGGACTACACCACGCTGATCACGCGCCTGATCGAACTGGCGCTGGAGCGCCATGAAGCCGATCGCGGATTGCACAGCGCCGTGTAGCGGCGCTCGCTGTAGAGCCGAGCATGGCTCGGCTCTACAGAAGATGCGTGCCGACCAACGGTCGGCACCCACCGGAAAGAGCAGTGCCGGCCAGCGGCCGGCGCTACCCTGCGGTCTTCTAGCCGCGCTTGCGGAACATCGAAATCACTGCCAGTACCAGGAACACAACGAACAGGATCCAGGCAATGTTGCTGGCAGCACCGGCGATGCCGGAGAAGCCGAGCACGGCGGCGATGATGGCGATGACGAAAAAGATGACGGCGTAATGCAGCATGGCGCTCCTCGCAGATGTCCGGGCCGTTGGATGGCGTGGGTCCATACTCCCGATCTGGCGGTGTGCAGCCAGTGACGGCGATCTATGCGGCAGATGAAGCCTTCAGCCTGCGCAGCCCTTCTTCAATGCTGACCTGCGGCACGTAACCGAAGTCCCGGCGTGCCGGCTCCATGCTGTACCAGTGCGGCGTGCACAGCTGCTCGGCCAGGAAGCGGGTCAACGGCGGCTCGCCGCGCAGGCGCAACAGCGGCCACAGCCGTTCGCAGACCGCACCAATGCGATAAGCGGTCTTGAAGCTGATCGCCTTGTCCACCGTCGGCGCACCCACAGCGGCCAGCAGCTTGTTGACCAGCTCGCGCATCGGCAGCGGTTCGCCGTTGGAAATGAAGTAGGCCTTGCCCGCACACGCGGCACCCGGCGCCAATGCCTCGAAAGCGAGGAAGTGCGCGAGCGCGGCGTTGTCGATGTAAGTGGTATCCACCTTGTTGTTGCCATCGCCGACCAGGCGCAGGCGGCCCTGCCGTGAACGTTCGGCCAGGCGCGGCACCAGCTGCTGGTCGCCGGGGCCCCAGATCAGGCGCGGGCGCAGCGCCACCGTCGCCAACGAGGCGTCGTTGGCGGCCAGCACGCGCTGTTCGGCAATCGCCTTGGTCGCCGCATACGGCGCCTGGAAATCTTCGCCGTACGGCACTTCGTCGGCACCCAGGCCCTCCACCGGATGGGTGGCGCGGTGGGTAACGCTGGGCGTGGAGGTGTAGACCAAGCGGCTGATGCCATGTGCACGGCAGGCCGCGATGACGTTGTCGGTGCCGACCACGTTGGCCTGGTGGTAGCTGTCATAGCTGCCCCAGGCGCCGGCCTTCGCACCGTTGTGGAATACCGCATCGACGCCGGCCACTGCATGCAGCACCGCCTGCGCATCGGCCAGATCGCCGCGGATCTGGCCCACGCCCATGGCTTGCAGTTCCGGGTAGTGGCTGCGGTTGAACGCCAGCACCTGGTGGCCACGTTCGACCAGCCCACGGCACAGCGCCTGGCCAAGGAAACCACCACCACCGGTGACCAGGATCTTCATGCGCGCTTCTCCAGTTCGGCGCTGGCCCAGACGGCGAGCTTCTCGCGGCCGATCTTGGCGTTGTGACGGATATCGACGGGGAACGCGGGGTGCATCAGTACGTGCTGCAGGTTCGCCTCGGGCAATCGCAGGGTGGCCTGGGCGCGCAGCGCCTCGCGCAAGGCCGGGCTGTCGCTCTGGCCACGCTGCAGTTCCACGCACAGCACCGGCACCTGCGCACCCGCCGGGCCAACGCCAACCAGTGCCGTGCGCGCCACGCCCGGCACGGTGTTGAACACCGGCTCCACCTGTTCGGTGTACAGCGGCCCCTGTGCGGTTTCCACGCGATGGGTCTTGCGGCCGCAGAACCACAGGCGGCCCTGCGCATCGAAGTAGCCGACGTCACCCATGCGATGCACCACGCGCGTGCTGCCATCGGCCAGCGTCTCGCGGATCTTCGCCGCCGCGGTGGCCTGCGGGCGGTTGAAGTAACTGTCGGTAGCGGTCGGTCCGGCCACGGTGATCTCGCCCACCTCGCCGGTGGCCAGCACGCGCGCCTGCGACCAGTCGGCCAACGGTGCGTCATCGATGGCGATGATGCGCACCTCATTCGGTTCAACCACGCTGCCCACGCAGGTACCGGCACCGGCCTCGGTGGCGGCACGGGTGCGCTCCAGCTCGCGGCCTTCCACCACCGCCACCGGCAGGCACTCGGTGGCGCCGTACGGGGTCCAGAACTGCGCATCGGCCGGCAACAGGCTGCGGATGGTGGCGACCACATCCGGCGGCACCGGCGCACCGGCCGAGGTCACCCGGGTCACCGTCGGCAACGGCCGGCCGTGACGGGCCAGCACCCGCATCAGCGCAGGCGAGCCAAACAGCTGGGTCACGCCGAAGCGCTGGATGGCGTCATGCAGGCGTGCCGGGTCGGCCTGTGCCGGCCGGGTCGGGTCCATGTCCGGGATCACCGAGGTCAGGCCCAGCGCCGGGTCGAACAAGGCAAACGGCGGGAAGGTCGGCAGGTCCACGCCGCCCGCTTCCATGCCGAAGGCACTGCCCAGCAGCTGGATCTGGCCGACGAAGTGGCGGTGGCGGTAGACCACGCCCTTGGGCACGCCGGTGGAGCCGCTGGTGAACAGGATCGCGGCCATGTCCTCGCCATCGGTGGCGGCCAGCATCGCCCCCCCGTTGGCACCGGCGCGCTCCAGCGCGGCCAGCGTGGTCCCGCCCCAGCCGAGGCGGCGGCCGACGGTGACCAGGCGGGTCGCCGAGGGCGCCCAGCGCAGCACCAACCGCGCCACGTGTGCCAGCGGAATACCGATGAAAGCCTCCGGCTGCGCCTCATCCAGGCATTGCTTCAGTGCGCGTTTGTCGATGCCCGGGTCGACCAGCACCGGCACCGCGCCCAGTTTGAACAGGGCAAACATCAACAGGAAGAACTCCGGCGACGGCCGCACCATCACCACCGTGCGCACCCCGCGGCCGATCCCGTAGCCGGCCAGGCCAGCCGCCATGGCGTCGCTGCGGGCGTCCAGCTGGCGGTAATCCAGGGTCACGTCGTAGGCGGCCATGCCGTTGCCGGCACCACGGCGGCCCGGGCAGCGGATGGCGATCTGGTCGGGCCGTTCACGCGCCAGTTCAGGCAAACGGGCCGCAATATTGCAGGGTCGGTTCATCCGTTCATTGTCGCCGCTTACGGAATTTCTTGCGCGGCGGCCCACTTCGTGGAAAATCCGCACCCTCGTTCCTGATTCCGACTGCCGCCCGAGGCGGCTTGCCCATGCAACATCCCTGCATGACCTGCGGCGCCTGCTGCACTCAATACCGCGTGGCCTTCCACTGGATGGAATCGGACGAGGTCACGCCCGGCGGCGTCCCCCACCAGCTGACCGAGGTGCTCGATCCGCATCGCCTGTGCATGCGCGGCACCCACTCCAAGCCGGTGCGCTGCGTGGCGCTGGATGCGCAGATCGGCGTGTATTCACGCTGCACCATCCACCCCAACCGGCCAAGCGTGTGCCGCGAAGTGGATGCATCGTGGGAGTACGGCAAGGCCAGCCCGCAGTGCGACAAGGCGCGCATCGCCTATGGCCTGGATCCGTTGACCCTGGCCGACTGGCGCTGGCGCGACGAAGCGGGCAACGACGACGACCACCCGGACGACAACGGCAACAGCCCGTCACCGCAGGCGCCGATCGCGGCGTAGTGATAGTTCCGGCCGCTGGCCGGCAACCTCATGAACCCTTCGGGTGTGCCGACCAACGGTCGGCACCTACCCATTTCCTCTTCCGGTGGGTGCCGACCGTTGGTCGGCACACCTCTCAGATCGGGTTCTTGTCCAGGAACGCGCGGATTTCCGGCACCAGCACTTCGTGCTTGTCTTCCAGCACGTAATGCCCGGCGTCCTCGAAGGCATGCACCTGGGCCTGCGGCAGCGCGGCCTGGAAACCCTTCAGGAAGTGATGGTCGAACACGAAGTCGCGCAGGCCCCAGCCGAGGAAGGCCGGGCGGTCGGCGAACGACGGCAGCGCCTTGCCGGCACGCTCCAGCAGCGACCAGGCCTTGTCGGCCGGCGACAGCGGAATGTCCTGCATGAAGCGGATGGTGCTGATGCGGTTGGCGTAGCTGTTGTACGGCGACACGTAGGCGCGGCGCACGTCGGCCGGCATCTTCCGCTCCACGCCCAGCCACGAGGCACCGGACGAGAAGGCGTTGAAGGTGCGGATGATCCACTCGCCGATCTTCCAGTGGCGGCCCAGCGCGATCTGCCACGGCATCTTCTTCGCCGCCGGCATCGGGAACGCAGCGGTGTTGAGCACCACCAGGCGCTTCACCTGGTCGTGGTGCGACAGCGCCCAGCCGAAACCGATCATGCCGCCCCAGTCATGCACGGCCAGGGTCACCGGACCGGTGATGCCCAGGTGCTTCAGCAGCGCGTCGAGATCGTCCACGCGCGACTGCAGCGTGTACTCGTAGCGGCTGTCATCGGGCTTGTCCGACAGGCCCATGCCGATGTGGTCCGGCACGATGCAGCGGTACGTGTCCGACAGGCCGGCCACCAGCGTGCGCCAGTAATAGCTCCACGACGGGTTGCCGTGCACCATCACCACCACCTCGCCGTCGCGCGGGCCTTCGTCGAGATAGTTCATCGACAGGCCGGGGCGGACCTCGAAGCGCTGCGGGTGGGCGGGGTAACCGGGAAGCTGGGACATCGGATCGCACCTGTAGAAAGGGCCGGTAGAACCGGCCCTTGGACACTTGGAAGATCATCGCTGTCCGTCGCGAGCGATTGGCGAGGCAATCGCGCAGCAGGTCAGCGGTGACTTTTTTACCAGACCACTTCAGCCATCGAGCAGTTCAGGCCCGAGCCGATGCCCAGAAGCGCGATGCGATCGCCCTTCTTCAGCTTGCCCAGCTGCTTGAGCTTGCTCAGCACGATCGGCACCGAGGCCGGGCCGATGTTGCCGTGCTCGCCGAAGATGGTCATGACCTTCTTCGGGTCGATGCCGAAGTTCTTGATGAACGCAGCGGTGTGCGGCTGGCTGACCTGGTGGATCACGAACTGGTCCAGCTCTTCCACGGCCCAGCCGAGTGCGATCTTGGCGGCGGTGAAGGTCTTCTGCGCCAGCTTGATGCCTTCGATCAGCAGCAGGCGGGTGTCGGTGACCATGCGGTCCAGGTTGCCCAGGCACAGCTGGTTCCACTCGGTGGCCGAGCGGGTCACGCCGCCCTTGTAGCGCGGTGCGTCCGGCACCAGCTCCGAGCGCGCCATGACCATGGCAGCGGCACCCGAACCGGTGGTCAGCGCCGCCAGTTCGTTGCGGAAGTCGTCGGCGGTGACGTCCGGCGCGGTCATCCGCTCCAGGGTCTTCTCGTACACCAGGTTGGCGGTCTCGCCGTCCACCACCAGCGCGTAGTCGATGTCACCGCGCTCGATCATGCGCGCCGCGATATCCATGCCGTTGATGAAGGCCAGGCAGGCATTGGCGACGTCGAAGGTCATGCACTCGTCGCTGACGCCGAGGTTGCCGGAGACGATCGACGCAGTGGACGGCTCCAGGTAGTCACGGCTGACCGAGGTGTTGACCAGCAGGCCGACCTGCGTCGCATTGATGCCTGCGTCTTCCAGCGCCTTGCGGCCGGCCATGGTGGCGGCGTCGGAGGCCAGCACGCCGTTGTCCCACAGGCGGCGGGCATGGATGCCGGCGATATCGCCGAGCACGTCAGTGCGGATACCAAGGCGATCGAGCGTGGGCTGCAGCCGCTCGTTGATTTCCTTGGTCGTCAGCGTATGCGGCGCATCAACGTGTGCCAGGCCGGCGATCGAGACATTCTTGAAGAGCATCGAGGTTAGCGCCAAGGCTCAGGCAAAAGGGGGCGCTATTCTATAACTCCCGGGGCCTTCACCGCATCTTTACGAATTCAGGCTTGGCCGTATGGTGAAGCATTCAGCGTGGCGGGCACTGGAATGCGGCAAAGCGCTGGCTGCCATCGGCCGGTGCGGCAGCGGCCTGCACGGCATTGGCACCGGCGCTTGGGGCCTCGTTGCGGGCCAGGGTTTCCAGCTCTTCCTGCACGCGCAGCGGGTTGCGGTTGTAGAAACCAACCTTGCTCTTCACCGTGACCACCACCTCGCCCTTGGCGATGCAGCCAGCGGGAACCGGGCCTGCCGGCAGCACGCGGGTCGCCTTGCCGGCCGGTTCGATCGGCACCCAGGTACAGGCAGTGACGGTGAGCAGCAGGGAGGAAAGCAGCAGAACGCGCATGGGCAGATCCTGGAAGGGTATGGGGGGATTCTGCCTGAACAGTCTGAATCGGGGGTAGCCGGTGGGTGGGGTCAGATCCCCCGGTAGCGCCGGGCCATGCCCGGCGAGCGCGCAGCGCGGCATTGCTGGCCGCCAAAAAAACCGCCGGGCATGGCCCGGCGCTACCACCGGAGGCCTGCCCGCCGAGGCGGGCAGGCACATCCCTTACTTCTTGACCGGGTTGCCTTCGGCGTCGATCACCGTCACCTCACCCAGATTCAGCGCACGCACCGCCGCTTCAGTCTGCTTGAGGTCACCCACCACCACCCAGGTCAGTGCCTGCGGCTTGATCTCGGCGGCGGCCTGCTGCACCTGCGCCGGAGTCATTGCCTCGATCTCGGCCTTGCGACGCAGCACGTAGTCATCCGGACGCTTGAACTGCACGATCGAGCCGATGCTTGCGGCCACCGCGCTGGCGGTCTCGTAGGCACCGGGCAGGCTCAGGGTCTGGATGTTGCGGATGCGGTTGACCTCGCCGGCGGTGGCCGGCTTGCTGCCATCGGCGAACGCGGCGATTTCCTTGCGCATTTCCGCCAGCGCCGGGCCGGTCTTGTCGATCTGCACCGGTGCGCTGGCCATCCACGGCCGCTGGCCCACCGAGTTGCTCGCACTGCTGCGCGCACCGTATGACCAGTGCTTGTCCTCGCGCAGGTTCATGTTCAGGCGCGAGGTGAAGTCGCCACCGATCACGCCGTTGGCGATATCGAAGCGGGTCGAGCTGGCGGCGCTGGACGGCGGCACCACTTGGCCGGCGAACAGATTGGCCTGCACTGCACCCGGCTGGTCGATCAGGAACACGCGCGGGCCCTTCGGCAGCGCCACATCCGTGGCCGCCTTCACCTGCGGCGCTTCGCCGGTCGCCTTCCAGTCGGCCAGCTGCTTGTCCAGCAGCGGCACGATCTCGGCCAGGGTGGTGTCACCGACCACGATCAGGGTGCCGTTCTGCGGGCGCAGCCAATCCTGGTGGAAGTCGACCAGGTCTTCGCGGGTCAGACCATTGATCGCCGCCTCGTCACCGCTGCCGGTAAACGGAATGGCATACGGGTGGCCCTTGCCGTACAGCAGCGGCGGCAGCACGCGCATCGCCACCGCACCCGGGTTGACCTTCTCCTGCTGGATGCCGGCGATCCAGGTCGCCTTGACCCGGTCGATCTCGCCCTGCTCGAAGCGCGGCTCACGCAGCAGGTCGCGGTACAGCGCCAGCGACGGTGCCAGGTTTTCCTTCAGTGCCGACAGGTCCACGCTCATCGAGTCCAGGCCGGCCGAGGCATCCAGGCTGGCGCCCAGCGCATCGGCAGCATCGGCGAAGGCCAGCGAGCCGAGCTTGCCGGCACCTTCGGTCATCAGGCTCATGGTGAAGTTGGCGGTACCCGGCTTGCGGCCCTGGTCGGCGCTGAAGCCGCCCGGGAACTGGTAGCTGAACTGCACCACCGGAATCTCATGGCGTTCGGCCAGGATCACCTGGGTGCCATTCTTCAGCGTGGCGCGCTGCAACGCCGGGAACTTCAGCTGCGGGAATTCGCGGGTCTGCGGCACACCGGCCTTGCGGTCCACCTGTTCGGGCAGGGTGCTGTACTTCGGGTCCACCGCCGGTACGTTGAACGGCTTCGGTGCCTGGCTGGGATCTTCCTTCAGCGCCACGCGCTCACCCGGTGCGATCACCAGGGTGTGGCTGCCCTTGTCCAGCCACTGTGCGCCCAAACGGCTGAGGTCGGCGGCACTGGCCTTGTCGATGTTGGCCAGCGAGGTACGGAAGCAGCCCGGGTCGCCGGTGAACACCGCGCACTCGGCCAGCGCATCGGCCTTGCCGCCGAAGCCACCAATGCGCTCGATGCCACGGATGAAGCCGGCGCGGGCACCGGTCTTGGCGCGCTCCAACTCGGCCGCGGTCGGGCCCTGCTTGATCAGGCGATCCAGTTCCTCGTCGATGATCTCCTCGACCTTGGTCGGGTCCTGGCCCTGCTTCACGGTCGCCACGATCACGAAGTTGGAGCCCAGCTGCGAGGCCGACAGGCCCGAGCCGATGCTGTCCACCAGCTTGTCCTGGTGCTGCAGGCGCTGGCTCAGGCGCGAGGACTTGGCACCGCCCAGCACTTCGGCGAACAGCTGCAGCTGATCGATGTCGGTGGTGCCGACCTGCGGCACGTTCCAGGCACGGTAGATGCGCGCCTGCGGCACCTTGTCGGTCATCGTCTCGCGGGTATCGGCGCTGCGCTTGGCCACGTTCACCGCCGGCTGCGCCATGCTCGGGCCGGCCGGGATGCTGCCGAAGTACCTGGCGGCCTTTTCCTTGGCGGTGGCCAGGTCGATGTCACCGGCCAGCACCAGCACCGCGTTGTTCGGGCCGTACCAGGTGCGGAACCAGGTCTTCACGTCGTCCAGCGAAGCGGCGTTGAGATCGTTCATCGAACCGATCACACCGTGGTGGTACGGGTGGCCGACCGGGTACAGCGCCTTGTTGAGCTGATCCCAGGCCTGGCCATAGGGCTGGTTCTCGCCCTGGCGCTTCTCGTTCTGCACCACGCCACGCTGCTCGTCCAGCGCGGCCTGGTCGATCGCACCGACCAGGTGGCCCATGCGGTCCGACTCCATCCACAGCGCCATGTCCAGCGCGGTGGTCGGCACGTTCTCGAAGTAGTTGGTGCGGTCGGTGTTGGTGGTGCCGTTCTGGCCGGTGGCACCCACCTGCTTGAAGGGCTCGAAGTACTCGCCGTCGTGGTTTTCGCTGCTCTGGAACATCAAATGTTCGAACAGGTGCGCGAAGCCGGTGCGGCCGGCCGGCTCGTCCTTGCTGCCGACGTGGTACCAGACGTTGACCGCGACGATCGGCGCCTTGCGATCGGTATGCACGATCACGCGCAGGCCATTGGGCAGGGTGAACTGCTCAAACGGGATATCGACCTTGGCCGGTGCCGCCGGCTTGGCGGCAAGCGCGGAGGTGGGCGCAAGCGTACCCAGGGCGGTGCTGAGGGCGACGGCCAGCAGTGCAGCGCGCGGGCGAAGGGCGAGAGACATATCCAGATCCTTGGTCACATAGGTGAACCCCGATCCTAGCCTGCGCACGCAGCGGCAGGAATCGGTCGCCAGTCACTGGGGGTGTTTGCCCCTGTGCGCCATCCGCGGCCCCTCACGGCCGTGTTCTGGGCGGTCACATGCACCGGCAGCCATCGTCCGGACAGTGTCCGCAGCGCGTCGAATGGACAGGTGTCCGCCCAGCGGACACTTTCTGACCGGCAAAAACCCTTTCAAATCAATGATTAAAAGTTGGCACGGGGATTGCTTGGTATTCCCTGCGCCAGGAAGGGCTTCAGACGAAAGCTGACTGAATACTGAACAAAAGAAGGAAAGCGAAAATTTTCCTTGCAAGCCCAGAATCGGTGTACTACCTTACTACCACACCACTGCTCACCAACACCAAACAGGCCCCGTCATGAACGCCAAGACCATTGCCATCGCCATCGCCCTGATCGCCGGCACCGCGGTTGTTTCGTCGGTGCAGGCCTCCGAATCCATCAAGACCCTGTCCACCGTGCAGGTTCGCCCGGCCGCCGACCAGCTGGCCCAGCAGGCCTGGGAACAGGCCAGCGGCATCCCGACCCTGGCCACGGTGGAAGTTCGCCCGAGCAGCGACCAGCTGGCCGAGCGCAACGGCTACGTCGCCGCCCCGGTTGCTGCCGCGATGCCGATCACCACCCTGGCCTCGGTGGAAGTTCGCCCGAGCCTGGAGCAGCGTGTCGCCCTGGTCGCCGAGCAGGAAGCCCAGCGCTATGCCGCCACCCTGGCTGCTGCTGCCACCAGCGTCGCCAACCAGGTCATCACCAACCTGCCGGCAATGCAGGTTCGCCCGAGCGCCGCCGACCTGCAGGCCCTGGCCACCGAAACCGCCCAGGTCCTGCTGCGCCCGTAACCGGTGCCGCCCTGCCCCGTGCAGGGCGTGCGCCGTAAAGGCGGCGGTCGTCGCAGGTACACTGCGCCGATGAATGCCGCGCCCCAGTTCCATGTGATCCTGTTCCAACCGGAAATCCCGCCCAACACGGGCAATGTGATCCGGCTCTGCGCCAACACCGGCGCGCAGCTGCACCTGGTCGAGCCACTCGGCTTCGCACTGGAAGACAAGCAGCTCAAGCGCGCCGGCCTGGACTACCACGAGTACTCACGCCTGCAGGTGCATCCTGACCTGGACACGGCGCTGGCGCGTATCGCACCCAAACGATTGTTCGCACTCAGTACCCGGGCCAGCGTCCGCTATGACAGCGTGGCCTTCGATGACGGAGATGCGTTCCTGTTCGGCCCGGAAAGCCGCGGCCTGCCGCAGGACGTGCTCGATGCATTGCCGGATGGCCACCGCCTGCGCCTGCCGATGCGGCCGGACAACCGCAGCCTCAATCTTTCCAACACCGTTGCAGTGGTGATGTACGAGGCCTGGCGGCAGCATGGGTTTGCCGGCGGCCAGTAGATCCACGCCACGCGCGGATGTTCTTCGCGCGCAGCGTCGAAGCCGCTCAGTCCACCGCCTCCAGCAGCTGCGCGCGCCCCTGCGAGAACGACCAGTCCTCCTCGCCGGTGGTTCCGATGACGATCATCACGTCCTCCGGGCGTATGCCGGGACTGGCTGCCAATCGCTGCACCAGCCGTGCGTAGAACGACTGCTTGCGCGCCGCACTGCGGACGCGCCCGGCGGTGAGGTGGATCAGCACGAACCCCTCGCTGCGCGGTCCGCCCGCGTAATCCGGGTCGAACACCAGTTCGCCTGGATCGCATTGGTGGAACACCTGGAAGCAATCGTGCGGCGGAACGTCGAATGCCTCTTCCAGGGACTGCTGCAGGCTGCGCGAGAATGCGGCCAGCCAATCACGGGAACGGCCCTTGTGCAGGCTGATGCGTGCGTACGGCATGGAGGTGCTCCTCAGGGCGAAGGGTCGAGCGCGGCGAGCACGGTCGCGGCCGAGAATGCCGCCGGCCAGCCCACATAGAACGCGAGATGGGTGATGACCTCGGCCAGAGCGTCGCGGTCGAGACCATTGCCAACGGCACGCTGCAGATGCCCCGGCAGCTGTTCGGGGCGGTACAGCGCCACCAGTGCGGCGACGGTCACCAGGCTGCGTTCGCGCGGGGACAGGCCCGGTCGTTGCCAGACGTCGGCAAACAGCACCTGTTCGGTCAGATCGACCAGCTTGGGAACCACACCGGACAGGGACCGGAGCGTAGTGGATGTGTCTTGCATGGGGCCGGCCGAAGAGGAGGAAGGGCCACCCTAGCAGTCGCTATCGTTCCAATAAATTGGAATATTATTGAGTGTCGATCCCATATATGTGGACATTCCCGGCATGTCGCGATTACATCTGGATCTGGAAGTCCTGCGCAGCTTCGTGACCGGCGTGGAGCTGGGCAGCTTCGCTCTGGCCGCACAGCAGTTGCATCTCTCCACGTCGGCCATCAGCGCCCAGCTCAAGCGATTGCAGGCGCAGATCGGCACGCCACTGCTGGAGAAAACCGGCCGCGGCCTGACGCCCACCGCGCAGGGCGAAGCCCTGCTCAGCTATGCGCGTCGGCTGCTGGAATTGAACGACGAAGCCATCCAGGCCGTACGCGGCGCTCCGTTGCAGGGCGCCATCCGGGTCGGACTCGCCGAGGATTTCGGAGCATCGCTGCTGCCCGGCATCCTGTCGCGCTTCGCACAGACGCACCCGCAGCTGCGCATCGATGCGAGGGTCTGTCGCACCGCGACCTTGATGGAGGCATTGGCCCGCGACACGCTGGATCTGGCACTGGTCTGGGGCGATGACCATGACTGGCCCTATTCCCAGCACCTGTGCCGCCTGCCGCTGCACTGGATCGGCAGCGCCGACCCGGCCCCCGCTGGTGGGCCGGTGTCCCTGGCCACGCTTGAAGCCCCGTGCCTGATGCGCCAACGCGCCTGCGACGCCCTCGACCATGCCGGTCTGGCCTGGCGGGAAAGCTTCTCGAGCAGCAGCCTGGCGGCGATCTGGGCAGCGGTGGCTGCCGGGCTTGGGGTCACGGTACGCACCGCTGCCGGAATGCCGGACCACCTGCGGATCCGCCATGACCTGCCGACATTGCCGGCGATCAATCTGCTGCTGTGCTGGAACCAGGCACGCCCCGGCGCCGCCGTGCAGCAGCTGGCCGCGATCATCGAAAACGCCGTGCGCACCTCGGTGCCGGGGATGGCTCGATCCGCCTGACCACAGGTGGATCTACGCGCCCTGTGCCGGTGGATCCACGCCACGCGTCGATGATCGCCTGGTAGATGCCGACCGTGGTCGGCACGGGAGCGCCAACCAGGGTTGGCGACTACCGCCATGCGTGGATAGCTGTCAGAACGCGTTGATGCCGGTCAGTTCGCGGCCGATCACCAGCTGGTGCACGGTCTCGGTGCCTTCATAGGTGATCACCGATTCCAGGTTCAGCGCATGCCGGATCGCTACGTGCTCGGTGGTGATGCCTGCCCCACCCAGCAGATCGCGACATTCGCGGGCGATATCAATGGCCATGCGGCAGTTGTTCCACTTGGCCAGGCTGACCTGCTGTGGCTGCAGCTGGCCGGCTTCCTTCAGGCGTCCGAGCTGCAACGCCAGCAGCTGCGCCATGGTGATGCGGCGGGCCATTTCGGCCAGCTTGATCTGTGCGCTCTGGGTCGCGGCCAGCGGGCGGCCGAACAACACGCGCTCCTTGGCATAGCCCAGCGCTTCGTCCAGGCAGGCAATGGCCGAACCGATCGGCCCCCAGCTGATGCCGAAACGCGCCTGGGTCAGGCAACCCAGTGGTCCCTTCAGGCCCTTCACGTTGGGCAGGCGATGGCTGTCGGGCACGCGCACGTCGTCGAAGAACAGCGCACCGGTCAGCGACGCACGCAGGCTCATCTTGTGCTTGATCTCCTGCGTGGTGAACCCCGGCATGCCCTTTTCCAGCACGAAGCCCTGGATGCCGTCCTCGGTCTGCGCCCAGACGATGGCCAGGTCGGCCACCGGGCCGCTGGTGATCCACATCTTGCTGCCGTTGATGCGCCAGTCGTCGCCATCGCGCACCGCGCGGGTCTTCATGCTGGCCGGATCGGAACCGCCATGCGCCTCGGTCAGGCCGAAGCAGCCGATCAGCTCACCGCGCGCCATCGCCGGCAGCCACTGCCGGCGCTGTTCTTCACTGCCGTAGGCGTAGATCGGATACATGCACAGTGAGCTCTGCACCGACACGAAACTACGCAGGCCTGAGTCGCCGCGTTCCAGTTCCTGGCAGATCAGGCCGTAGCTGACTGCGCCGAGATCACCACCGCCGTACTCGCCCGGCAGCGTCGCACCGAGCAGGCCCAAGGAGGCGATCTCAGGCACCAGTTCCGACGGGAAGCGCGCCTGGTCGAAGGCATCGCCGATGATCGGCAGCACGCGCTCGTCGGTGAAGCGGGCCACGCTCTCCTGCACCGCGCGCTCTTCCTCGCTGAGCAGGGAACGGACATCGAACAGGTCGTACGGATCCAAAGCCATGGCACTCACACGCAGTCGGGACCCGGACATTGTCGGTCATCCGCAAGCATCACGTCTGGCAGGTGTGGACCTTGGTCCACACGGAAGCGGGTCCGGGCGGTGAAACACTGTGCCAACCAAGGTTGGCACCTACCCGGCCACGCGCATTACGCTGCACTGCAACAATCATGGCGTGAACATCGGCGATCTAGCTGGATCCGGCGCAGCCCGGTACCCTGACAACATTCAAACAACCGTTTCGCCGTGGCCGCACGCGCGATTCCCAGGCAACCGCCGGTGGCCCTGATGCCGGCACTACCCACGAGTCATGCAATCGATGAGCGCTGAAGCCAACGCCCTGCCCCCGCGTGAAGTAATGGAATTCGACGTGGTGATCGTCGGCGCCGGCCCCGCCGGCCTGGCCACCGCGATCCGCCTGCGCCAGCGCGCGATCGAAGCCGGTCGCGAGCTGTCGGTGTGCGTGCTGGAGAAAGGCTCCGAGCCGGGCGCGCACGTGCTGTCCGGTGCGGTGATGGACCCGCGCGCGCTGACCGAACTGTTCCCGGACTGGGCCGAGCGCGGCGCACCGCTGAAGCAGAAGGTCACCCGCGACGAATTCCTGTTCCTCAGCGAAACCGGCGCACGCAGCACGCCCAATGCGCTGCTGCCGGAGTGCTTCCACAACGAAGGCAACTACATCATCAGCCTGGGTGAGGTCACCCGCTGGCTGGCCCAGCAGGCCGAGGCGCTGGAAGTGGCGATCTTCCCCGGCTTCGCCGCCGCCGAGGTGCTGTACGGCGACGACGGCGCTGTCATCGGCGTGGCCACCGGCGACATGGGCATCGAGAAGGACGGCACGCGCGGCCCCGCGTTCGAACGCGGCATGGCCCTGCAGGCAAAGTACACCGTGTTCGCCGAAGGCGCGCGCGGTCATCTCGGCCGCCAGCTGATCGGCCGTTTCAAGCTGGATGACGGCAAGGACCCGCAGGCCTACGGCATCGGCATCAAGGAACTGTGGCAGATCGATCCGGCCAAGCATGAGCCGGGCCTGGTCGTGCACGCCGCTGGCTGGCCGCTGGACAGCGACACCTACGGCGGTGCCTTCCTGTACCACGCCGACGGCGGCAAGGTCGCCATCGGCTACGTGGTCGGCCTGGACTACAAGAACCCGTGGCTGAGCCCGTTCGAAGAGTTCCAGCGCTTCAAGACCCACCCGTCCATCCGCAAGCATCTGGAAGGCGGCACTCGCATCGGTTACGGCGCGCGCGCGATCACCGCCGGCGGCCTGATGTCGCTGCCGAAGACGGTGTTCCCGGGTGGCGCGCTGGTCGGCTGCGAGGCGGGCTTCCTCAACGTCAGCCGCATCAAGGGCAGCCACGCCGCGATCAAGACCGGCATGCTGTGCGCCGATGCCGCCTTCGACGCGCTGGCCGCCGATCGCCAGCACGATGAACTGAGCGCCTACCCGGCTGCCTTTGAAACCAGCTGGCTGCATGACGAGCTGAAGCTGTCGAAGAACTTCAAGCAGTGGTTCAAGAAGGGCCAGACCGTGGCCACGCTGATGACCGGCATCGAGCAGTGGCTGCTGCCGAAGCTGGGCGTGCGCAACCCGCCGTGGACGCTGCGCCACAGCATCCCGGACCACGCCTACCTGGAGCCGGCATCCAAGCACACCCGCATCGCCTACCCCAAGCCCGATGGCGTGCTGACCTTCGATCGCCTCAGCTCGGTGTTCCTGAGCAGCACCAACCATGCCGAAGACCAGCCCAGTCACCTGACGCTGAAGGACGCCAGCATTCCGGTGAAGGTGAACCTGACCGAGTATGCCGGCCCGGAAGCGCGCTACTGCCCGGCCGGCGTGTACGAATTCGTCGGTGAAGGCAACGACGCGCGGCTGCAGATCAATGCGCAGAACTGCGTGCACTGCAAGACCTGCGACATCAAGGACCCCACCCAGAACATCGTCTGGGTGACCCCGCAGGGCGGTGGCGGCCCGAACTACTCGGGCATGTGATCGCCACGGGCTGCGACTGCGTGTCGCAGCCCACCTGCCCCGTTGCATCGCTATCCTGCCCGCCCATGCGTGCTGCCTGCCTGCTCATCGCCGTCGTCGTGGCCCTTGCGGCCACGGCCTGCCAGCGCCCGCCGCCAGCCCCCGCCACGCCCGAACAGGCGCGCCAGCAGGCCATGCAGCGCGCGTTTGAACTGTGTGCGGGTTGCCACACCGTACAACCCGGCGGCATCCATCGCTTCGGACCGAACCTGCATGGAGTGATCGGTCGCCGTGCCGGCAGCCTGCCCGATTACGGCTACTCCGACGGCATGCGCCGCGCCGACATCACCTGGAGCGCGCAGAGCCTGGATGCCTTCCTGCAGTCGCCCACCCACGTGGTGCCGGGTACGCGCATGTACAACGCCTTCCCCAGTGCCGAACGCCGTGCGCTGGTGATCGCCTACCTGCAGCAGCAGTCGACTCAGTGAGCCAGGCGCTGCAGTTGCTGCTGCAGCCGCGCCACGAATTCGGCCACGCTTGCGAACACCGCCGCCGGATCGGTCTCGGCCGCATCCTGCAGGCGCTCCACCAGCGTATTGGCCTGCCCGGCCAGCACCGTCGCACCTATTGCGCCCAGGCCACCGGCCTGCCGGTGCAGGTGCAGCGCGGCCGCCTCGCGATCTCCGGCCTGCAGCGCGCGCTGCACGGCGGCAAGATCGCCTTCGCTGGCCTGCAGCAGGCTGTCGCGCAGCTGGATTGCCACCGCGCGTGAGCCGAAGCGCTGCTGCAACGTGGACAGATCCGGCAGCGCCATGCCGTCGTCGGCAACCACCTCCGTCACCGGTTCGGCGAACGACTGGCCCTGTGCCTGCGGCAACCAACGCAGCAGCGCCGCGCGCAACGTGGCCAGTGACAGCGGCTTGGCCAGTACCTCGTCCATGCCGGCCTCGCGGCAACGGCGCGCATCGTCGTCCAGCACGCTGGCGGTCAGCGCCAGCACGGTCAGGCGCGGCTGGCCATTGCGGCCCTCGCGCTCGCGCAGCAGCCGGGTGAAGCCGAAGCCATCGAGCACCGGCATCCGGCAATCGGTGATCACCAGGTCGAAGCTTTCCGACAACAGCCGATCCAGCCCCTGCTGGCCATCACCGACCATCACGTGCGGCACGCCCAGCTGCTGCAGGCGCCAGGCCATCATCGCCTGGTTGGTCGGGTGGTCCTCGATCACCAGCACCCGCGCCTGGCGCAGCGCCGGGGGCAGCAGCGAGGCCTGTTCCTGCTCGGCCACCAGCGCTTCAACATCACCGCTGCCGGCCTCCACCAGCGACAACCGCACTTCGGCGCGGGTGCCTTCGCCCAGCGTGCTGTGCAGGGTCAGTTCGCCGTCCATCATCTGCACCAGGCGCTGGCTGATGCTCAGGCCAAGACCGGTGCCGCCATGGTCGCGCTGGATGTAGGCACCGGCCTGGGTGAACGGCGCGAACAGATGCTGCAGCTGCTCCGGTGCGATGCCCATGCCGGTGTCGGTCACGCTCAGGCACAGCGGCTGGCTGCCATCCTCGGCGGTAGGCCCCAGCACCTCCAGCTGCAGCCGCACTTCGCCGCGCGCCGTGAACTTGATGGCGTTGCTGAGCAGGTTGAACACGATCTGGCGCAGGCGCACGCCATCCACTTCGTGTGCCGGTGCCAGCTGTGGATCGATCTCCACCAGCAACGCCAGCCCGCGTGCACTGGCCTGCGCCGACAACAACCGGCACACGCTTTCCAGCAGCGGCCGCAGCGGTTGCGGTACGGGCTCCAGGCGCAGCGCACCGGCCTCCAGCCGCGAATAATCGAGGATGTCATCCAGGATCTGCCGCAGCATCTGCGCCGAATCCTCGATCACGCCGAGGATGCGCTGCTGCTCGGCATCCAGCGGCGAATGCGCCAGCACTTCCAGCATGCCCAGCACGCCACTCATCGGTGTACGGATCTCATGGCTCATCGTGGCCAGGAAGCGTGACTTCGCTTCCGCCGCCTGCTCGGCCTCGGCTTTGGCCGCGGTCAGGGCCTCGGCCTGCGCACGTGCCTCGCTGACGTCCACCCAGTAGCCACTCCAGGTCACCGCCCCTGCCTCTGCCGCATAGGGATGGGCCTGGCTGCGCACCCAGCGCGCACCGCCCGCATCGGCACGCAGGCGGAACTCGAGGATCAGCGGCGCGAACTGGTGTGCGGCCTGCTCGACCGCCTGCAGGATGCGTTCGCGATCCTCCTCCTCGATGCGTTCCAGCAGCAGTTTCGCGTCCTGCTCGGCCTGCTGCCGGGTGATGCCGAACAGTGCCTGCAGGTCACCGGCAATGAACGGAAAACCGAGAGTGCCATCGGCATCGCGCCGTGCCTGGTAGACCACGGCGGGAAGGTTGTCGGTGACCTCGGCCAGGCGCTGCTCCAGATGACGCCGCCCGGCAACCTCGCGACGCAGGCGCCAGTACCCGATGCCGTGCACCAGCAGGGCAGTCAGCAATACCAGCAGTAGTGGCAGGCCCCAGCGCAGCGCGTGCCTCCAGTCGATGCCATTGCGGTACTCCACCGCCAGCCAGTCGCCACGCAACGCTTCACGCTTGCGCGGCGTCATCTGCAGCAGCAGGCGGTCGAAGGTGGTGGCCAGGGCCGCATGGCGGCGTTCCACGGCCAGCACCAGCTGGTCGTTGAAGCCGGCCGGGGCGGCCACCTGCAGGCGCCCCGGGAAGCTGCTGCGCAGCAGGTGATCGACCAGTGCCAGGTTGCCCACGTAGGCATCGGCTTCACCAGCGGCAAGACGCTGCAGCGCCTGCTCGGCACTGCGCGCGGCGATGATCCGTGCGCTGGGGGCCTGCTGCAGCACGTAGCCGCGTATGCGCTCGGGATCGGACAGCAGCACGCGCTTGCCCTGCAGGTCCGACAGGCCCAGCAGCGCCGGGCTGTCGACGCGGCTGACGATCACGTTCGGCACGCTGATGAAGGGCTGGCTGAACACCCAGTCCGGCCCCAGATAGCGCGAATCGGCGGGAATGCCCATCACCGCCTGCAACTCGCCGCGGCGCGCCTTCTCGCGCACCTCATACCAGTCGTGGCTGTTCTCCGGCTGAAGATTGGCACCGGCCTGCAGCAGCCGTCGCAGATACTCGCTGGCCAGGCCACTGGGCTTGCCTTCCTTGTCGGCGAACGACAACGGCGCCGCGTTCGGCGCGAAGCCGATCTTCAGCGGCTGCTCCAGCACCCGCTTCTCGGCCTGGCTCAGCGCCAGCCGTGCCGATGCCGACCACTGCGGCAACGGCAGCCAGCGTTGCACCAGAGCATCACGCTGCGCCTGGCTGGTCGCAGCCAGAGCCAGATCCAGTGCTTCGGCCAGTGGCTGCTTGCTGTTGGGTATGCCGAAGTGCAGTTGTTCGGGCGGCAGGTCACTGGGGCGCAGCAGCACCACACCCTGCAGGCGCTGCCTGGCGATCAGCTCGGTGGCGACATAGGCATTGCCGATGTAAACGTCAGCTTTGTCGTCTCTGACCATCTGCAGCGCCGTAAGCGAGCTGTTTGCGACAAGCTGTCGTGCCCGGGGAAAGCGCGCCCGCACCTGCGGGCCGGTCAGGAAGTCCTGCTCAATCACCACCCGCAGCCCATCCAGGTCGGGGATGTCGGAGGCACGCAGGTCGTCCGGGCGTCCCACCAGGGCCAGCGGTGCCTCGCCATAGGCGGCGGTGTAGACCATGCAGCGGGTGCGGTCGGCACTGAGACCGACATTCATCACTACATCGATCTCGCCACGACATGCCGCATCCAGCACGGATGTCCAGTCTGAATAGCGCCGTGCCTCGACCTTCACGCCCAGCTGACGGGCGAGAAGCGACAGATAATCCGGCCCCAGGCCGACCTGCTGGCCATCACGGAGGGACTCGAACGGCGGCCAGCCGCTGTCATACTGGCCCACGACGATGCTTGGATGCGCGGCCAGGTACTCGCGCTGCAGGGGAGTGAGCGGCAGCAGTCCTGGCACGGCCTGTGCGGGTGCGGCAGGCAGCACCAGCACGGCCAGCAGCAGGACCAGCCCGCGAACAGCCCAGCTACGCATCGGCGTCGATCTCCTAGAATCCTGCCAGGAACCGCGATGGTCGCGGTCCGGCGTGCCCGGTGGCCATACTAGAGCATGAGCTTGCGCATCATCATCGCAGACGACCACCCGGTGGTCCGTATCGGTACTCGTGCCGTCATCGAATCGAGCGGGGTGGGCCGCGTGGTCGGCGAAGCCGACAGCGCGCAGGCGCTGATGACCCTGCTCGGCAGCCAACCCTGCGACCTGCTGGTCACCGACTACTCGATGCCGGGCAGTCCCCAGGCCGACGGCTTCGCCATGATCGGCATGATCCGCCGCCGCCATCCCGACCTGCCGGTACTCATGCTCAGCGTCTCCAACAACCTGGCGATCCTGCGCATGGTGCTCGACAGCGGCGTGCTCGGCCTGGTCGACAAGAGCTCGTCGATGGACGAACTGCCGCAGGCCATCCAGGCGGTCTATCGCGGCCAGCCCTATATCAGCCGCAGCCTGCGCGAACGGGTCGAGGCCGCCGGCAGCTGGCGCATGCGCGAGGGCGACGGCAAGCCACTGTCGCCGCGCGAGGTGGAGGTGCTGCGGCTGCTGGGCACTGGCATGACGGTGAAGGAGATCTCGCTGCAGCTGCACAAGAGCGTCAGCACCATCAGCCGGCAGAAGGGTGACGCCATGCTCAAACTGGGCCTGAAGGGCGACGCCGAGCTGTTCGACTACCTGCGCGACGGCAAGATCTGAGAGCCAGATCACACAAGAAGGGCATCTGCCACCGCCCTCTTTGACCGGCCGCCGATCTGTGCCAAGATGGTCTGGCATGAGTTCTCAATGCGAGGTCGAAGGAATCGACCGGCTCATGTCCTCGCTCCTGTCCCCGGTGGATGGGGTGCGGTTTCCTGCCGGCCGTCTGGCCCGGCAACGCTGACCATGGAGAGGCGCATGCATCACCCCCCAAAACTACGTTGGACCCTGCCGTTGCCGCCTCTGCGCGCATTCGCGGCGTGCCTGCTCGTCTCTCTTTCCGCTGCCGCCTGCAGCGCCGCCGACCCGGCTCCCTCGTCCTCCCAGCCCGGCGCGCACGCGCAGGCTGCCAATGCGCCCCGACAGGATGTTGCCCCGATGCAGAACACTTCCCCCGATACCGCCGTCACCCCGCCCGACGCGCCGACCGTGATGTATTTCACCTACCAGCAGGACGGCGATGGCGCGACCTCCTATGAGGTCCAGAACGGCAGCGTGGCGACCTTCTGGTTCGGCCATCAGTTCACGCTCGACGGCACCACCTACTACACTGGTTTCTCCTGGGATACCCGCGAGCACTACGGCAAGCCCGGCGAGCAGCAGCCGGCCGGCCCGGATGACCGCGCCAACCTCGCCGAGGCCACCTTCGTGCTGGCCGGCGGCGATGCGAAGAAGCCGTGGAAGTTCCGTGGCCAGGAATGGACCATCGGCGCGCTTGGCGCCTACGACAAGGCCGACGACATCGATACCCGGCGCAAGCCGCTCGAACATCGCACGACCGATGGCCGCCTGCTGCTGGCAGTGCCGACCAGCAGCTTCGACCGCGGCATCAGCGGCAGCGGCTACGCCCTGCTGCTGTTCAACCCGAAGCGCAGCGAAGACGACGTGGACAGCAAGGTCTGGCGCTATGTGGGTTCGGTGCGCACCGGCGAAGACAACAGCGCCGCCTGCGACGACGGCAACGTGATGCCGTGCACCGACAGCGATGGCGAGCTGGCCTTCATTGCCGACGGCAACGGCCTGCCGCAGCTGACCGTGAGCTTCAAGGGCACCACCATCGAAGGTCCGGGCAAGACCCGTGCGCTGGGTGCCGGCGACGCCGTGCACTACCGCTTCGACAGCGCGACGCAGCAGTACCTCGCGCGCTGATTCCCACCCGCACACGCGGGTTACCTGTTGACCGACATGTTCTTGACTCACGGATGAGTCCGGTTGGCGATTCGCGGCATCCGCCGCTCCATCAACCCCGAGGAAAACGTCATGGCACAGCATGACTACAGCAGAAAGGAAGTCCTGGACATCGTCGAGCAGGTCGCCAGGCAGAAGGGCATCCCCGTGGATGACTTCATGCGCTTCGCGCACATCGAGACCGGCGGCAGCTTCAACGAGCGCGCGCACAACACCTCGTCCGGTGCCAAGGGCCTGTTCCAGTTCGTGCCCGGTTCCGCGCGCCAGTACCACCTGACCGGCCACGAGTTCGATCCGACCCGCAACACCGAAGCAGCCGCGCAGATGTACCAGGACAACCTGGAGTCGATGGCGCGCCGCAACGAGCGCACCGGCAATCCGTACCTGTCCGGGGGCAACACGCCCACCGGCCTGGACCTGTACCTGGCCCACCAGCAGGGCAGCGCCGGCTATGGCTCGGTGCAGACCGCGATCGCCACCGGCACCTTCGGCGTGGTGCGCAACGGCGATGGCGAAGAAATCAACATGCGCCACAACGTACTGAACCAGATCGGCTCGGATGCCAAGGCGCTGACCGGCCACACCCTGGCCGAGATGCGCGGCATGAACGATGGCGACCTGGCGCGGACATTCTCCAGCTACTACATCCACAAGTACGCGGCGATCAGCATTCCGGAAAAGAACATCGAACCGCAGGCGGTGGCGCAGGGCCAGACCCAGACCCCGGCAGCGCCTGCACAGGCCAGCGCAGCCGTGGCGGCGGGTGCAGCCACGCTGACGGCAACCGCAACGGCAGCTGCCACACCGAAGCCGGGCATTGAACTGCAGGCCGCCTACGAGGCCGGCGTGAAGTACGACGACGTCAAGTACGCCATCAACATCCCGGGCCACGCGCTGTACGTACCGGGCAAGACCGGCAAGAACGTGGAGCAGGGTTACATCGACTGTTCCGGCTGGGTCGGCACGCTGCAGAACCGGACCATGGACGAGATCAACCAGAAGGCCGGGCACGCGGTGTTCGGCAAGGCTGATCGCATCGACCTGGGCAACCTCGGTTCCGGTGGCATCGTGCGCAAGGCGTTCGACCAGTCCGGCGTGCTGCTGGACCGCGACGCGATCCTGAAGCCCGATGCGCTGAAGGAAGGCATGATCATCGGCCTGGATACGGCCAAGACCCGCCATGAGCACTGGAACGGCATCGACCACATCGTGATGGTGGTGCGCGACCCCAACACCGACAAGCTGCTGATCAGCCAGTCCACCGGCAGCAAGGGCGTGCACACCATGCCGGTGGAGGACTACCTCAAGCAGGTGAAGGACCACCCGAACTGGAAGCTGTACGCCTCCGACCCGCTGTCCAAGGCCCGCGACCTGCTGGAAAACCGCACCCAGTCCCACGAGCAGACCCAGGGCAAGCCTGCGGCCGAGCACAAGGCCGCTGCCACGCCGCACGCCGAACTGTACAAGCAGGGCGCGCACAGCGAGGGCGTGCGCAAGGTGCAGGAGCAGCTGGGCCACCTGGGCTACGTCGGCGCCGACGGCAAACCGCTGATCGAAGATGGCCGCTTCGGCCGCAACACCGACGCGGCAGTGCGCCAGCTGCAGAAGGACAACGGCCTGGTCGCCGATGGCATCGTCGGTGCGAAGACGCTGGACGCGATCAAGGAAGCCCGCGAGCGCCCGCTGCTGAACGACGAGCGGCACCCGCGCAATCCGCTGTTCATCCAGGCCAGCAAGGGCCTGGAACTGATGCCGGCCGGGACCTTCAAGGACCGCCACGCGCTGGAAAGCGCTGCTGCGGCATTGACCAAGGAGGCGCATGCCGCCGGCCTGCAGCGCATCGACTCGGTGGTGCCCAGCCCGAACGGTGAGCGCCTGTTCGCTGTGCAGGGCACCATCGGCGACCCGGCCGCCAACCGCGTGGCGGTGGAGACCCGTGCTGCCAGCGAGCAGAGCCTGGCGCTCAGCAGCGGTGCCGTACAGGGCGCGCCAAACGTGCTGCACCAGCAGCAGGAGACGCAGCAGGAGCAGGCCCGGCAGGCGCAGAAGGCGATGGGCGTCTAGGCCCGCAGCGCCTTGCAGACCGGGAAAGGGCCACGCCATGCGTGGCCCTTTTCTTATCTGCCAGCTGAGCGGCCGGGGCCGCTTTCAGCCTTGCTTCATGCCGCCTGCCGCTAGATGAATGCGCAAGCCGCACGGTGGACCAGGCAATGTTCCGGCAATGTTGGAACGCCAGCGTGGACATCACGGCAGCCGGGGCGCCCCGCGCCCTCCCTGCCCAGCGTGGCATGCACCTCACAGGAGAACCGAACATGCTCAGTACTTCCGCACTCAGCTTCCGTGGTCTGGCGATGGCCCTGGCCCTGCTGGCCGGTGTCGCCGTGGTCAGCGATGCCAGCGCGATGTCGAGGAAGGACAAGCGCACCCTGGTCGGCGCCGTGGTCGGTGGCGTGGCCGGCAACCTGCTCTCCAACGGTGATCCCGCTGCCACTGTCGGCGGTGCCGTGGCCGGCGGCGCGATCGGCAACCTGACCACCTCCGACCGCCGCGACCGTCGTTACTACGACAATCGCCGCTACGATCGCCGTTACGACCGTGGCTACTACCGCAGCGGCTACTACGACCGTGGCGACGACCGTCGCTGGCAGCGCGAGCGCAACTACGACAATCGCTACTACCACGACCGCGGTCGCCATCGCGGCTGGTAACCCGGCGCGGCGGTACCGCCGATGACGATGCCACGACGGGCGGGTCCATGACCCGCCCGTTTGCGTTGCGGGCGGCCATGGCGTTGAATGCGCAGCCTTGGATGTGACTTTCCCCACTGGGGCTGCGGCATGACTTCTTCCTCCCACCGCGTGCAGGGCCTCAACAACGACGAGGTTGCTGCCGACTGGCCGCCGATCAGCGCCGCAGACCTCGCGTGGCTGCGCCAGCGCTTTCCGCAGCTGGATGCGGACAGCCACCCGCACTGGCACAGTCCTCGGCCACTGTCGGCCGCTGCCATCGTCAGTGGCACGCGCGGACCGGTGTTCATCAAGCGCCACCACCACAGCGTGCGCAGCGCCGCCTGCCTGGAAGAAGAACACCACTTCATCGCCCATCTCGCTGCCGCCGGCGTACCGGTTGTGCAGGTGCTGGCGGCAACCGATGGCCACACCGCGGTCGAGCACGGCGAATGGACCTTCGAGCTGCATGCCGTGGGCGTGGGCGAGGACCTGTACCGCGATGCCGCGTCGTGGTCGTTGCTGACCGATGTCGCGCAGGCCCGCGAAGCCGGCCGCATGCTGGCCGAGCTGCACCGTGCCGCCGCCGGCTATCACGCGCCACAGCGCAGTACCCATCTGCTGGTTGCACGCGACGACCTTATCCGCGCCGACGATCCGGTCGCCGCGATCAAAGCCGAATTGCCCACACGACCGGGACTGGCCCGCTACCTCGCGCGCATTCCGTGGGAAGCCCAGCTTCGCCGCGACGTGCTGCCGTGGCACACCGGCCTGGCCGAACGCCTGCGCGACGAACCGCGACTATGGGCGCACAACGACTGGCATGTCTCCAACCTGCTGTGGCGCAACGGACAGGTCAGCACCGTGCTGGATTTCGGCCTGGCCTCGCCCACCAGCGCCCTGTTCGACCTCGCCACCGCGATCGAGCGCAACGCAGTGGCGTGGCTGGAACTGGAGCGCGGCATGGAGGCGGTGCGCATCGATATCGCGCTGGCCCTGATCGACGGCTACCGCCAGGTGCTGCCATTGTCGGCAGCACGCGTGCAGCTGCTGGCCGACCTGCTGCCGATGGTGCATTTCGACTTCGCACTGTCCGAAGTGGAGTATTTCGAAGGCATCACCGGCTCCACCGCAAACGCGGATGTGGCCTGGCAGCCGTTCATGCTGGGGCACCCGGCGTGGTTCCACAGCGCGCCGGGACAGGCACTGCTGCAGGCGTTGCGCGCAGCGGCGTGACCCAGGTACGCCGGGCCATGCCTGGCGGCACCTGCCGCGTGGCTGGGGTCGGAGCCCTTTCCGCAGGAAAGGGATCCGACCCCGGGGGAGGCTCGCAAATCCGTACCATTTGTAGTGAAATGGTCACCTGAAGCGGGGGTGCCTGGATCTGCCAGGCTGAGAGAGTCCCTTGGAACCTGATCCGGTTTGCACCGGCGTAGGGAGCTTTGAGCCGCAGCCACACCCCCGTCATGGGCCGGTGCACCTGCGCGCCGTCGCTTCGTCTCCCTTGTTGTCCGAAGACGAACCGAATGAACCGCTGCCTGCGCCCCACCCTGCTCTCCCTCGCCCTCTGCGCCGCGCTGCCGCTGCATGCCAGCGAGGCCGATGCATCTCCCGATGCGGCTGCCACTGGTGCCGAACGCTCGCCGACCGAACTGGCGGCAGTGCGCGTGCAGGCCGGCAAGCCGAAGGCCGATACCTCGCGCGTGAACGCCTTCGGTGGTGGTTCCTGGAAGGAGACGCCGGCGTCGGTGAACGTGCTCGAGCGCGACTACCTCGACCGCCGCCAGGTGCGTTCGCTGTCCGAGCTGGCCAGCAACGATGCCTCGCTGGGCGATGCGTACGCGCCGGTGGGCTACTACCAGAACATCGCCATCCGCGGCTTCGCGCTGGACGCCGCCACCGGCTACCGCTTCAACGGCCTGTCCGTCGCCGGCGAACAGCGCCTGGCGCTGGAGAACGTGCAGTCGGTGGAGATCCTCAAGGGTGAAGCCGGCCTGGCTGCAGGCGTGATGGCACCCGGCGGCATCATCAACTACATCGGCAAGCGACCGGCCGAGGTGCGCACGGTCACCCTCGGCACCGATTCGGAAGGCTCGCGCTACGCCGCCGTCGATGTCGGCCACTGGATCACCCCGCGTTTCGGCCTGCGCCTGAATGCCGCATGGGATGCCAGCAATTCCTATGTCGAGCACGCCGATGGCCGTCGCAACTTCTACTCGCTGGCCGCCGACTGGCTGATCGGCGAACGCGGCAAGCTGGAAGTGGATGCCAACTACCAGACCAGTTCGCAGCGCTCGGTGTCGGGCTACCAGCTGCTGGGTGCGCGCGAGCTGCCGCACGGCGTGGATCGCGAATTCCTGCTCGGCTACCAGCCGTGGCAGCGCCCGGTGGATATCGCCAGCACCAACATCACCGCGTTGCACACCTACGACTTCAACGATGCCTGGCAGTCGCGCGTCTCGGTCGGCCACAGCCGCTCGGTGATCGATGACAACGTCGCCTTCGCCTATGGCTGCTACTACGCCACGCAGTGCGCCGATGGCAGCGTGCCGGGAAACTACTTCGCGCCCAATGGCGACTACGACGTCTACGACTACCGCAGCCCGGACGACACCCGCCGCAACCAGCAGGCCCGTGCCGAGCTGCGCGGCCGCTTCGAGACCGGCAGCGTCGGCCACCAGCTGACCCTCGGTGCCGATTACTTCCGCCGCACCGTGGACAAGCGCCCGAGCGTCAACGAGTACGTCGGCACCAGCAACATCCACGATGCGCAGGTGCCGGTGTTCGAACCGTCGCCGAAGATGCCCGGCCCCTCCGCACGACGCCTGGACAGCCGCCAGACCGCGTTCTTCGCGCTGGACCGGATGAGCTTCGGTGATGACTGGCAGTGGCTGGCCGGCGGCCGCTTCGTGCGCCTGGACGAGCGTGCCTACGACAAGCGTGGTACCCCGCAGCGGCATAGCCGCCTGTCGCGCTTCCTGCCGCAGACCGCCGTGGTGTGGAAGGCCACCGACCAGCTCAACGCCTATGCCAGCTATGTGCGCGGCATCTCGCTGGGCCAGGAAGCGCCGTTCTGGACCAGCAATGCCGACACCTTCCTGCCATCGGTGCAGTCGCGCCAGCTGGAAGTGGGCGTGAAGTACGTGCCGGTCGAGGCGCTGACGCTGGGCGCAGCCGTGTTCCGCATCTCGCAGCCGTACCAGTACGCCAAGCCGGACAGCAGCGACGTCGGCTACACCTTCGTCGAGGAAGGCATGCAGACCCACACCGGCCTGGAGCTGACTGCCAACGGGCAGCTGACAGACGCGCTGCAGATCGTGGCCAGCGCCAGCGTGCTGCAGGCGCGCGCGCGCGACACCGGCACGCTGGCCTATGAAGGCCATCAGCTGGTGAACGTGCCGAAGGTGCGCGCCAGCGTGCACGTGGCCTATGCGCTGCCGTTCGTGCAGGGCCTGGATGTCACCGGCGGCTGGCGCTATGCAGGCGCCAACGTCGCCCGTGCCGATGGTGGCGTGCGCGCACCGGACTACTCGGTGTTCGATGCCGGCCTACGCTTCCAGCACCGCCTGCACGAGCGTGCGGTGACCTGGAACCTGTCGGTGGACAACGTGTTCAACCGCTTCTACTGGCGCGATACCGGCAGCAGTGGCGGTGACTACTACCTGTTCCCCGGCGCACCGCGACAGGCCCGCCTGTCGGTGACGTTCGCACTGTGAGCGGCGTCATGCTCGAGTGGACCGCCGCGCTGTGCAGCATCCTTGGCGTATGGCTGATGGCCAAGCGCCGGCTGGTGGCGTGGCCGGTGGGCCTGCTGTCGGTGACGCTGTACGGGCTGGTCTTCGCCGAGGCCAAGCTGTATTCGGACACGCTGCTGCAGGTCGCCTTCGGTGGTTTCCTGGTCTATGGCTGGCTCAACTGGCGGCAGCACGCCGCCGACGAGGGCAGCGTCCGCATCGTGCCACTGGCGCGCGGCAAGCTGCTGCGCGACCTGGCCATCGGCCTCTGCGGCGGCGTGGCGCTGGGTGCGGCCATGCACAGCTTCACCGATGCCGCGCTGCCGTGGCTGGACGCGATGCTGACCGCGCTGAGCCTGGTCGGCCAGTGGTGGCAGGCACGCCGCCACGTGGCCTGCTGGTGGATATGGATCGCGGTGGACGTGGTCTACGTGGGCGCGTACCTGTTCAAGTCGCTGCACGTGACCGCCGCGCTGTACGTGTTCTTCCTCGGCCTGGCCGTGTTCGGGCTGCGCGCATGGAGCGCGGCCGCGCGTGAACCGCAGGTGGCAACCCAGTAGAGCCACGCCATGCGTGGCCGGGGCCTACCGGTAGTCGCCAACCTTGGTTGGCGCACGCCTGCCGACCAAGGTCGGCATCTACCCAACACATCCACGCAGGGCCTGAATCTACTGGGTAAGCAGCAGGCCCAGCCGCAGCGGCTGACGCATGTCGGCCGGTGGGGCTGCCTGCAAGGGCGCGGCCTGCAGGGTCGCGCGCAGGTCGGCGTCGACCTGGGCGTCACCCAGGCTATCGAATTCGAGTTTCGAGATGCGGCCATCCGCCGCGATCCACACGCTCACCGGCAGCGGCGTCGGTGCGTCCGGATGTGCCTGCAGCCATTCCAGTACGCGCTGCGCCTGTGGGTCCTGCTCCTGCTGCAGCCGCTGCTGCAACTGGCCGCCCACGGCGGCGGCATAGGCCATCCAGTGTGCGGGAGCCTCCTGCGCGGAAACGCTGGCACTTCCAAGTGCGAGCGCACCGAACAGTGCGGCCAACGGCCGCCACCAGCGGCGTACGCCGGTCCTGTTTCCTGCCATGGTCATCGCCAGCCTCCTGCACTTCCATCCAACGTCTGATGGTCGGCGCGGTAGATGACAGGCAGATGGCGGGCGGCACTGCCCGGCGCGATCAGTCGCCCAGGTCGGCCAGCACCTTGCGCGAGGGCGCGAAGAAGGTCACGCCGGTGGTGGCGGTGGAGAAGTCGAGGATGCGGTCGTGCAGCGGCGCGGGATTGCCAATGAACATGCGCTCGAGCATCTTCTCGATCACCCACAGGCGGCGCGTGTAGCCGATGAAGTAGGTGCCGTACTCGCCACGGCCCGGGTTGGCGAACGGCATGTTGTCGCGCAGGATCTCATGCTCGCCGTCGGCGTCTTCGATGGTGCACAGGGTCTTGTGCGATTTCTGCGCATCGGCCGGCGCATCGTCCAGTTCGATGTTGTCGTGCTTGGTGCGGCCGATGATCGCTTCCTGCGCCTCGGTCTTCTGCGCGCGCCAGGCATCAAGATTGTGCAGGTACTTCTGCACCACCACGTAGCTGCCACCGGCATGCTCCGGGTCTTCATCGCCCACGATGGTGGCTTCCGGAAGCGACAGCCCTTCCGGATTGGCGGTGCCGTCGACGAAGTCGAGCAGATCACGGCCATCGAAGTAGCGGAAGCCCGCCACGTCATCGACCGTTTCCACCGCATCGCCGAAGGCCATCAGCAGGTTGCGCTCGAACGCCACGATCAGGTCCATGGTGCGCGCGCGGATGTGGTACAGCAGGTCGCCCGGCGTGGATACCGCGGTGTGAGTCGCGCCCTTGATCTCGCGGAACGGCGCCAGCTCACGCGGCAGCGTGGTGCCCACCAGCGGCTGCCACACGCGGTGACCAATGGCCACGTTGCAGGTGAAGGTGCGCTCGATCTCGCGGATGGCGGTGTTCTTGATCAGGTCATCGGTGCTGGCCAGCACCTCGCGTGCCTTGGCGATCGACGCCTCGTCATCCTTCACCTTCAGCACCAGGAACGCCGCCGAATGGGTGAGCGGCGCGGTGATCTGCTGCGGCTCGTTTTCGAGCGTGTGGTTGAGGGCGGTGATCGGTGCGGGCTGGGAGTTCACGGCGGTTCCTGCTGGCTTGAGGCGGGCGCATCGCATGTAGCGATGTGCGGGCGATCATAGCGGAACCGCCTGACCGGGGACGGAGCGGTTCTCGTTCCGTCCACTGGCGAAGGCACGAAGACCTCAATCCACATCACTCCAGACCGCCAGCTCGTAGCCATCCAGATCGCGGAAGTGGAAGCGACGGCCACCGGGGAAGGCGAACACCGCCTGCACCACCTCGCCACCGGCGGCGATCACGCGCTGCTGGGCGTCGGCAAGGTCCGCGCAGTAGAGAATCACCAGTGGGCCGCCCTGCGCACGTAGCGGTGTGTCGGACACCAAGCCGCCTTTCAGGCGGCCGTCGTCGAACTCGGTGTAGGCCGGGCCGTAGTCCGTGAAATTCCAGCCGAACACCTCGCCGTAGAAGCGTTTGCTGCGGGCGATGTCGGCGACGTTGAATTCGATGTTGTCGATGCGGCGTTCGGCATCGGGGGGTGCGGCGTGGCTCATGGCGTGACTCCTGGGTGGGAGCCCCAGCTTCGGTCAGCGCGGCACGGCGGTCTTGAAGAAAACGGCCATCATCGGCCCCATTCCAGGCGCAGCTGCCGTGCGGTCATGCTGGCAAGCTCGCGCGCCTCGCGGCTGAGGTGGGCCTGGTCGGCATAGCCGGCATCAGCGGCCAGCATCGCCAACGAGTGCTGCGGCAGCGCGCGGCTATGGCGAAGAAAGCGTTGCAGCCGCAGGATCCGCTCCAGCGTCTTGGCGCCGTAGCCGAACTGCGACTGGCTGAAACGCCGCAGGCTGCGCGGGCTCAGACTCAAGTGCGCCGCCAGCGTATCCAGCGTGGCGTGACCCGCGGCGAGCGCCTGGAACAGGACATGTGCACGCTGCGCCGGGGTGTCGAGTGCGGCAGCGCCCATATGCCGCTGCAGGCAGTACGCCATCCGTTGCAGGCGCTGCGCTGGCGCGGTATCGCCGATGGAGGCTGCAGCCTTCTTCGCCCACGCGCCCTTCAGATCGGCCAGTGGCACCGCCTGGCCGATGATCTCGGCCAAGGGCAGGCCAAGCGCGGCCAATGCCTGGCCAGGTCGGAAGCGTGCCCCCAGTACCTGTGCACCGGGTGCCAGTGCCGGATGTGCAGCCACCCGATCCGGGCCGACCACGAACAGCGCGCCGTCGCGCCAGAGAATGTCCACGCAGCCATCGGGCAATACGGTGATGTGCCGATCAGCACCGGCAGGAAGCTGGCTCTGCCACAGCTGGCCGAAGTGGCCACGCAGCGGCGCAGGCGCCAGATGCTCCTGGTAGGCCGTGCCAGTACCTTCGAGGGAGGAAGGGTCGCCCATGCCGCATTGTGGCGCCACAGGGCCCATAAAAGTGAAGCCCGGCGCGAGGCCGGGCTTCGGTTGGCGTGTGGGAGAGAGAGAGAGTCACACGCCAGCACAACACGCACTAACGACAGGCGTTTGTTACCAGGTGAAGCGCGGGCCCACGAACCACTCGCGGTCGCCGGCCTTGGCCAGCTTCACTTCGCCACTCAGGCCCCAGTTCTGGTTGAACTTGGCGGTGGCGCCGACGCGGCCGTAGAACTCGCCGTCCGGGTTGTAGCCGTGCTTCTTGCTGAAATCTTCGTAGCCGGCCATCACGTAGCCTTCCACGTACGGGTTGAACGCGGTGCGCACGCCCACTTCGGTGGAGTAGCCGTTGAAGTCCAGGCCGCGCTTCTCGTCGTACTTCTGGTAGGCAACGCGAGCCACCAGGTCGGTGTTCGGTGCGATGCCGTAGTTGTAGCCGACACCCAGGCGCCACTGGTCGACGTCATTCTTGAACTTGTCGGTCTCCTGGGCGCTGTAGTCGCCAAAGACGTGGAAGTTCGGGTGCACCGCAACGGAACCCTTCACCTTCCAGCCATCGGCGTCGCCGCCCTTGGCATCGGTGTTCACGTAGCCGCCTTCAACGTAGTTGTACGACAGGCCATCGGTTGCCGATGCAGCGAACGGCAGAGCAGCCAGAAGACCCAGGGCAAGCAGCGAATTCTTGTTCATCGGGACACACCTTTAATTATTTTGGTTTCGTCGACCGCCTCCCGGGAGGGGGAGAGAGAGGAGGCGGTCGACAGGTGTGAATTATCCGTTAGGGGGTCTAATCAACCCTGAATATTGAACTGACTGGTGTATAAATAAGGCTGGCGTTCAGGGAACTCCGCATGGCATTGCTGTCGGCTTCTTACGCGCATCACGCTCGATGCTTGATGCGGGCACTGATCCTGATCGCCTCACCGATCGCGCTGCTGCAGGCACAGGCGGCTGAGCATGTCGGTCCTGCCGGGCACATCGTCGTACAGACAGACGATGTCACGCGCTTCTTCAAGGTGCTGGACGCCAACCATGGGCGCCCAAGCGCCGATGATCTGCAGCACGGCTATCTGGATGCGGGTACGGATGCCCTGCGCAGCTTCACCGACAGCCGTATCGGCTCGATGGAGCGGCTGGCCAGGGCCATCCAGGACAAGCCGGCATTGTTTGCGAAAGCGAGAACCTGCGCGACCGCATTGCCATCGATCCGCACGCGCGTCGCCGCTGCCGTCGATCGACTTGGCGCCCTGTTGCCGTCTGTACGCTTTCCCCCGGTCACCGTACTGGTGGGCCGCGGCAACAGTGGTGGCGTTACCACCGAAGCAGGTGTGGTCATTGGACTGGAAGCGCTGTGCAACGCTGACTGGATGCAGGCCGATGCAAGCGACCGCTTCGTGCACCTGATCGCCCATGAGTACGTGCACGTGCAACAGCCCGGCGCGCGCGTTGATGTCGAGCAGCCCACCCTGCTCTATCAGACGCTGCTGGAAGGCGGCGCCGAATACGTGGCCGAACGGATCTCCGGGCAACCGGCCAACGCGCATCTGCAGCATTGGGCGCAGGGTCGCGAGTGTGCGCTGGAGCGCGCGTTCCTGCAGGACAGCATGGGTACCGATCTTTCGAGGTGGCTGTACAACGGCCCCGGCGACGATACGCGCCGCGGAGATCTGGGCTACTGGATCGGCTACCGCATCGCCCATGCCTATGTGGCGCGCGCGCCCGACACGCCCAACGCCATCGCCGAACTGCTGGCTGTCCAGCCTGGAAACGCTGCAGCGCTGCTGGAAGCAAGTGGATGGCAACCTGCGTGCGGAGCAGGCGAAAGCACGCAGACGCTCATGCCGTGATGCAGGCTTCATGCAGGTGAATGGGTGATATTGAACAGGCACAAGGCGATACGCCGGTGCAGATCAGCTCGCTTGATCCCGCTTGTTAAGGTTCGTTGATTTACAGGCCTTCACAGCCCATCCACGTACTCAAATTCCAGCTGAAAGCGCTTGGTAGCGCCGGGAACAAACGCCGCTATATTCCAGCTTCCCCAGACGAAGGAGGGAGTGGAATGAAGCTCAACCAGCAACACATGAAGATGGCCCGTGCACTCAGCGTGGCGCTCATCGCCACCGTGAGCCTTGGCGCTTGCGCCTCTTACAAGAACGAGTTTGCAACGATCAACTCGCGTCTCGACCAGCTCGATGTAAAGGTGCAGGGCGCCGCCCAGAGTGCCGAGTCCGCCAACCAGTCGGCGCAGCAGGCCAACCAGCGTCTGGACCAGATCGAAGGTCGCGTGCAGCAGCTTGAAAGGGCACCTGCCGGCCGCAAGCCGCGCGGCTGATCGCTCCCTCACCGTTTGAATTGATCCACTTGAATTGATCCACCTCTGTATTGGGAACCAGTGGCCTTCACCGGCCACTGGCATCCTTCCACCAAGATTTCATTGCAAGGAGCCGTCCCATTCGTACCTCCTCCTCCCCTGCACGCCGCGCCCTCCATGCCGCACTGGCCATGGCACTGGCCGTTGCGTGCAGCGGCGTAGCCAACGCCAGGGACAAGGACGCACCTGCACCCCCGGTCGCCGCAGTCGATGAACTGCCCGCTGACCAGAGCGTGTCCGAGACGGTGATCGAACTGGCCGGCTGGGTAGTCGCCAGCAAGGACAACCAGGGTTATCCGTTCGCGATCATGGACAAGGCGGCTGCGCAGGTACTGGTCTTCGGTGGAGACGGCAAGCTGCGTGGCGCGGCACCGGCGCTGTTCGGTTCGGCCATCGGCGATCACTCGGCCCCCGGCGTTGCCAAGCTCGCGCTGAGTGCCATTCCAGGCCATGACCGCACCACCCCGGCGGGCCGTTTCATTGGTGGCTACGGCCCCTCCGACGATGCCGGGCGCGTGCTGTGGGTGGACTACGATTCCGCCGTCTCGATGCACCCGCTTCCGCCAGGCACCCCGAAAGAGAAGCGCGCCGAACGGCTGGCATCACCTTCGCCGGACGACAACCGCGTTACGCACGGCTGCATCAACGTCACGCCTGCGTTCTACGAGCAGATCGTGCAATCCACGTTCGAGAAGGGCGGCGTGTTCTACATCCTTCCGGACAAGGATTCGATCGCGAAGACGTTCCCGGAGTTCGCGCAGAGCCGGGGCGATGCAAAGGACGAAGACGAGAAAGGCGCGCGGCGCGCGAGCAAGTAACAGACGCTTTGCCTGCGGCCATGGCTGGTTGTGGCCGGGGTGCGGCCAGGCCTGTTGACGATGCGAGCCTGCGCTGCAGCCAGAGGTTCCCGGGCACGCTCCTGGCAGGCCCCACCTGGACCCCACTCATCGCGGACGTCCCGCCGTCGTGGCGCTGCCCATATGTACGGGATGAGGCATCGCACTCCCACGACGTCAAAGAGTCCTTGAGTCCATGAGGATTTTTGGTGAGCTGGACGCCTTAGCAAAGAAATCCTTCTTCTAATGAGGATTTTCTTGCATCCAGCTCTTCTGCGGAGTAATCCTCAAGAACGCAAGGATTTTTCAGAATCTTGGGTTCTGCGCTAAAAAATCCTCACTGTAGTGAGGATTATATGATATAGACGATGGGTCGAATCGAGAGCTTCAGGCTCTGCTGGGGGAGTTCCCGTTGAAGATCAGGCTCGAGAAGGCTGAGGCCTTGGGACCATTGGTGAGAGCCGCACGCAAGCATCAAGGACTGCGTCAGGATGCAACCGCCGAAGGCATCGGGGTCAGCGAGAATTTCCTGGCCAAGGTCGAACGCGGTGGTACCACGGTGCAATGGGGCAAGCTGTTCACCGTGCTTGACGAACTGGGGCTGCATGTCGAAATCGACGTGCCGGACGAAGCGATGGCCCTGCTGACCAAACGTGCCAATGGGAAGGTGCCATGAGCGCCCCCCGTATCGACCTCAAGGACGTCATTACAACGACCGTCCTGTCCGGACTGCACTATCCGCTGCCTCCACGCGAGCTGCAGGTCAGCATTGATGAAGCGCCGGTGGGCCGCCTGACCGAAGCGGCCAACCTTTGGCGCTTCACCTATGCGCCGGAGTGGCTCGGCAGCGCACATCGGTTTCCACTGGCGCCTGCGCTGCCACTGCAAGACACCGCCATCCTCGATGGCTCCAGCCAACGCCCCGTGCAGTGGTACTTCGACAATCTGCTGCCGGAAGAACAGCAGCGCACGCTCATGGCAGCCGATGCCAGGGTGGATGGCGCCGACGCGTTCGCATTGCTGGCCGCCTATGGCGCAGAATCGGCCGGCTCGTTGACGCTGCTGCCTCCAGGCGAGCGCCTGCCACCCGGCGGCAGAAAGCCACTGCCCGATGCGGAACTCTCCACGCGTATCCAAGGCCTGCCACGCACGTCGCTTGCGGCGGGTGCCGCCAAGCGCATGTCACTGGCAGGTGCCCAGCACAAGCTGGCAATCATCGAGACAGGGGGAGAACTCTATCAACCTCTGGGCGCCGAGCCCTCGACCCACATCCTCAAGCCTGACAGCTCCAGCAGCAGTTACCCGCACAGCGTGGCCAACGAGTGGTTCGTGATGCGCCTTGCACAGCGCATGGGGCTGGAGGTTCCGCAAGTCGAGCGCCGCTACGTACCGGAACCGGTCTTCATCATCGAGCGCTTTGATCGCGATATCGCGCCCGATGCCATCCATCGCCGTCATGCCATCGACGCCTGCCAGCTGCTCAACCTCGACCGGCAGTTCAAGTACACGCTCGGCAGCATCGACACCCTGAAGGTCATCGTCGAGCAATGCAGAAGCAAGCTCAAGACGCGTGTCCGCCTGTTCGACTGGTTGATCTTCAATGTACTCACCGGCAACAACGATGCGCACCTGAAGAACCTGAGCTTCCTGGTCGACAGCAGGGGCATCGAACTGGCCCCCCACTACGACCTGCTGTCCACCGCATGTTACGAGACCCGCGCGTATGCCGACGAGGGCGCACGTTGGCCAGAACGCTCGGAACTGTCGTGGCCCATTCTCGGTGTCGCGCGCTTCCACGACCTTCGTTTCGAGCATCTGGTTTCTGCCGGTGAAGCCCTGGGCCTGGGAAGACCAGCCGCCACCCGGCAGCTGCGCCATCAGATCGACCGCATCGCAAGCGAAGCCCAGTCGCTTTACGCGGAGGTGCTGCAGGAAAACCAGCAATGGTTGACCCGTTTCGACATCGGCCCAACCCTGGAAGGCGAGGTGCATTTCCTGAGAACGCTGGTCCACGTGATCATCGCCGACATGGTGAGGCAGCTTTCACCGGCATGATGCGGCCGCCGGAACATCATCCGGCGTCACCACCGATTACTCGCAGGACTCGCCTTCTTCCTTCAGCATCGCTTTGTCCACCGGCTGCTCGCGCTCGATCAGCGCGCGCTGCTCGTCGCTGGGTTCACCCAGCCACCAGATTCTGCAGCGCGCGGTAAGGCGGCCGACCATCTTCGACTGATCAGGCGAGTACAGCATCGCCAGCGCGGTGCCGGGGCAGTCGTGGGCCTGGCAGGCGGTGTAGAACCACCATGGCTCGCCCTGCAGCACCACCAGTTCGCCAGGCCCGCTGGGTCCGCTCAACAGGCGTTCGCGCAGCGACGGAATCTCCTTGTCGGCGGATTCGGCCGCCGCCGTGTTCTTCATCAGGGCGTTGAACGCGGCCAGCACCTTCGGGTCCTTGCGGCCGCAGTCGTCCACGGTGTTGCCGCCCACCAGGGTGAAGAAATGGGTCGCCAGCGGGTTGTCCGTGCAGGTGAGTTCGCCGCCGGCACTCGGGTCTTCCGGTTCGCCTTCGTTGTCCCACACCGAGGGGTCCACACCGTCTTCGATGGACGGTTCCTTTTCGACCACCGTCGCCGTGGCAGCCGGTGCTTCGGCGGTCGGTGCCGGTGCGGCCGGTGCTGCATCCGGCGCCGGTGCCTGCCCGCAGGCCGCCAGCAGTGCGACCATCATCGCCATCCCTGTGATTCGAATCTTCATTCCGTGTCCTTGTCTGATCTACGGTGCATGCAGCCGCGCGGGCGCCTCCGTGATTCTAACCAGCGGCGCGCTAGGATGCGTTCGTCACTTCCCATCATCGCCAGGGCTTGGACGCATGCGCCGTACACGACTCGCCATGATCTTCTGCTGTGCTCTGCTGCTGGCATCGCCGGCCATCGCCCACGATGCTGAAGGCGCGAAGCCCGCACAGCCGCTTCCCGATGCAGCCTTGCCCGCGCCGCTGGATCGCGTGCTGCGCGACTACGAGCAGGCGTGGCGCACGGGTGACGCCAAGGCGTTGGCCGGGCTGTTCGCCGAGGATGGTTTCATCCTGCAGAGCAACCGGCCGCCGATGCGTGGACGCAGTGCGATCGAGGCCGCGTATGCCGGCCAGGGCGGCAGCCCGTTGCGGCTGCGTGCGTTGGCGTACTCGGTGGACGGGAACACGGGCTACATCATTGGTGCCTACCGCTACGGCAACAACATGGGGGACACCGGCAAATTCACGCTGACGCTGAAGCGCGTGGGCGATGGACCGTGGTTGATCTTCTCGGACATGGACAACGGCAACGCGCCGCCGCGGGCGCGGTGAGGTTTTCCGCCGGGCATGGCCCGGCGCTACCGGACGCCAACCAAGGTTGGCAGCTACCAGAAGCAGGTTCCGGTGTAGATCCACGCCATGCGTGGATGGGGCGCGCACAAAAAAACCCGGCGCGTGGCCGGGATTTTCCGATTCACTTGAACAGCGTGTCCGGATACTCCGGTTTCTGTTCCCGTGCCAGCAGCGCGCGCAGGCCTTCCTCGGGCGTCTGCTCGCCGTGCAGCACGGCACGCACGCGGTCGGAGATCGGCAGGTCGATGCCATGACGGCGTGCCTGTCGCATCACTTCGTCGGCGGTCTGCACCGACTCGACCACCTGGCCGATTTCGCGCACGGCATCCTGCAGCGTCTGGCCACGGCCCAGGGCCAGGCCCAGGCGACGGTTGCGCGACAGGTCGCCGGTGCAGGTCAGCACCAGATCGCCCAGGCCCGCCAGGCCCATCAGCGTTTCCGGCTTGGCGCCGATCGCCGCGGCCAGGCGCAGCATCTCGTTGAGGCCGCGGGTTATCAGGCCGGCACGGGCGTTGAGGCCCAGCTGCATGCCATCGGCCACGCCGGTGGCCACGGCCAGCACGTTCTTCATCGCACCACCCAGCTCGGCACCGACCATGTCGTCGCCGGTGTAAGCGCGGAACGCCGGGCCATGCATCGCCTCGGCCACCGTCTGCGCGAACTCGGGCACGTCGCCATGCACGGTGATCGCAGTCGGCAGGCCCTGGGTCACTTCCTTGGCGAACGACGGGCCGGTGACGACGGCCAGCGGCACGTCCTCGCCCAGCACTTCGCGCGCCACTTCATGCAGGAAGCGGCCCGAACCGGGTTCGAAGCCCTTGGTGGCCCAGGCCACGCCGGCACCGGCCGGACGCAGCGGCGCCAGCGCACGCACGGTTTCGCCGAACGCGTGCGAAGGGGTCACCACCAGGATCCAGGCCGCGCCTTCCACCGCCGACGCCAGGTCGGTGGTGGCACGCAGACTGTCCGGCAGCGGGATGCCCGGCAGGTAGCGCGGGTTCTCGTGGCGCTGGTCGATGGCCTCGACCATGGCAGCGTCGCGCCCCCACAGCACGGTCGGGTGACCGTGCCGTGCGAGCAGGCTGGCCAGCGCGGTTCCCCAGGAACCGGCGCCCAGCACGGCGATCTTGTCAGCGGTAGTGCTCATCCGTGACGTCGCGGCAGGAATCAGGCGTTGCCAGCCGGCTCGGAGTCAGCCAGCGACGGTGCGTCGCCCTGCTCCTGGCGCTGGCGCAGGGTTTCTGCGTACAGGCCTTCGAAGTTGATCGGCTGCAGGAAGAACGGCGGGAAGCCACCGGCCTGGATCAGGTCGCTGATCAGCTGGCGCACGTACGGGAACAGGATGTTCGGGCACTGGGTCCCGAGCAGCACGTCGATCGACTGCGGGTCCAGGCCGACCAGGCCGAACACGCCGGCCTGCTTCACTTCAGCCACGTAGGCGGTGCGCTCACCGGCCTGGCAGGTCAGGGTCACGGCCAGCACCACTTCGAAGGCGTTCTCGCCCAGGCGCTGCACCTGCTGGTTCAGGTTGAGCTGCAGTTCCGGCTGCACCTGGTCATTGAAGATGGTCGGAGCATTCGGCGACTCGAAGGAAACGTCCTTGACGTAGATCTTCTCGACGGTGAAAGCGGGGCCGGTGGCGGCATCGGCCGGCGCAACCGCGCCGTTGGTGGTCTCTTCGGACATTTCCAGTAACTCCAGGTGAATGCAATGAAAACGATGGTCGAACTACTGCGATGGGGGCGGTTCCAGGCCCATACAAGGCCGGATCCGCCGCCTGCGACAATCAGTTGCGGCCCTTGACCAGCGGCAGCTCGGCCTGCTGCCAGGCAGGAATGCCGCCGTCGAGCACGTAGACCTTCTCGAAGCCGGCCTTCTTCAGCGCCTTGGCGGCGGTTTCCGAGGCGTTGCCACTGCGGCACACCAGCACCACCGGCGACTGCTTGGCGTTGGCCACCAGCTTGTTGTCCGGGCCGAAGGCACTGGCCTGGGCATTGCGGCTGCCGGCGATGTGGCCCTTCTCGAAGTCACCGCTGGCCGACAGGTCGACCACCACCGTGCCACCTGCATTGATCAGCTGGGTCAGTTCGGCGGGCTTGATGCCCTTGAAGCCCCGGAACAGGCGGCGGATCTCGGTGACGATGATGGCCACGGTCAGGCCGACCAGGGCCGCGGACAGCATCGGGTTTCGGCCTGCAAAGGCCAGCAACTCTTCGTAATTCACTCAGGTCACGGGTCGATTAAGCGGGCGCCGATTGTCGCACAAGCCGGACGCGGCCCGTCACTGCCCCTTCCACAGGTCCGGCAGGCCGGCGGTCTGCCACCAGCGCTTGGCCTCGGCGTCCCAGCGCCAGCGTTCGACCACCACCACGGTGCGCTCGGCCTGGGTGTTCTGGTTGATCACCCCGATTTCGACCCGGCGCTCGACCAGGCCCCCTTCCAGCGCGGCGCTGCTGCGCTCGCGGTAGGACGACACGCGCAGCTGCGCGTAGCGGTTGAGCTCGAACTCGGTGGGCGGCTTTTCCTTGCGCAGCTTGGGGTCCAGATAGCCGATGGCATCGTCCATGCTGCCCCAGCGGATGGTCGCACCGTAGGCGATCTGGGTCTCTTCCAGCAGCTTGCGCTGCTTGCGGGTCAGGTCATCGGCCGAGGCCACGGCGCTGACCAGCAGCAGGGAGAACATCAGGAACTGGATGAGGCGGCGCATCGGTGGTTTCCCCAGAACGTCAGCCTGCCATCCTACCCTTTGGCGAAGGCCACGAAGCGGCCGCTGAACTCGGCGGCGGGCTTGCCATCAGCACCGGGCTGGGTGGCGACGATGCTGATACGGGCCTTGCGGCGCTGGCGGAAGGTGTTCAGGAAGGCGTCCCAGCCGGTGGCCTCGGCCGCTTCGGCATGGGCGTGCAGGTCTTCGTAGACCGGCGCCAGGTAGCGCAGGTTGCTGTCGGCCACGTAGACCTCGGCGTCGTGGCCGGCCAGGCGCAGGCGCAGGCTGACCAGCGCCCAGCCGGACAGGGTCAGCACCGAGGCCAGGCTGCCGCCGAAGGCATTGCCCTTGTCGTTGACGTTGGCGGCCAGCGGCGCGGTGATGCGCAGCACGCCATCGGCATAGCCGTCGAGCTGGATCTGCATGGCGCGGACCGCCGGCATGCAGTCCAGCACGTCCTGCAGGGCAGCCAACGAGGAAGTCAGAGCATCAACGGACATCGGAGCAGAGACCACGACAACGAAGGGCCCGCATAATGCAGGCAATGGCCGACCATACGATACCCACTGGCGCCGCCGGTTCCGACGCGGACTGGACCTTCATTTCGCTGCGGCCGCAGGGCCAGCATGCGGCGCTGCGCCGCGCCGTTGCTGGGCTGGACGGGCATCTGCTGGCCCTGTCGCCCTGGCGGCTGCAGCGCCTGCACGGCACGCCAGTGGTGCGCCAGCTGCAACGCGCGCTGAACTGCGATCGGGTGGTGTTCACCAGCCCGGCCGCTGTAGCAGCGGCCGCGTCCCTGCTGCCGCTGGCCGACGCGCAGCGCAGCCCGTGGCTGACCGTGGGCGAAGGCACCGCGCGCGCGCTGCAGGCGCAGGGGGTCCACGAGGTACATGCGCCGCAGCGGATGGACAGCGAGGGCCTGCTGGCACTGCCGGTGCTGGCGGACGTACGCGGCCTGCGCATCGGGCTGGTGACGGCCCCCGGCGGGCGCGGCCTGATCGCTGCGCAGTTGCAGGCGGCCGGCGCCAGCATCGAACGTGCCGACGTCTACCAGCGTCGCCCGCTGCGCCTGTCGCCACGCACGCTGGCTCGATTGGCGCATTCAGCGTATCCGTGGGTGCTGGCAGTCAGCAGTGGCGAAGCGCTGCAGCATTTCTGGCGCCAGCTTCCACATGCCTTGCAACAACGCCTGCAGGCGCATGCCAGCGTGGTGGTCGCCAGTGATCGGCTTCGCGAGCAGGCGCAGGCACTGGGCCTGCAGCGCATCAGCCGTAGCGCCGGCCCTGCCGGTGCACAGCTGGTGAGCGCTGCACACGCCACGCTCACCGTCCCGGCAGCGACCTGAACAGGGACGTGGGTCACGCTTGCCGCTGTCGTCGGCAACAGTGATGCTGTGCACAACGCGGCCTGCCGGAACCCCACCGGCGACTTGCCGACAAGGAAGCCCGATGAACGAGACCCCGCCCGTTTCCCCGCCCCGCCGACCGGTGCGCTGGCTGCTGCTGCCGCTGGCCGGCGTGGTCGTGCTTGGCGTGGGTGGCTATGCCGGCTGGCGCTTCTGGCATGAGCAACAGGACGCACAGGACGCACAGGCACAGACCACCGCCGTGCAGCTGCAGGGCCTGGAAGCCACACTGGATGCCCTGCGCCGCGACCAGCGCGCGACCAGCCAACGCCTGCAGGATGCCGCCGCCACCAACCGCGTGCTGCGCGACGAGATGCTGGGCCTTTCGCAGCGTAGTGCGCTGCTGGAAGAAAACCTGGCCAAGCTGGCCGACAGCGCCAACCAGGGCCGGCAGGCGGTGCAGCGCGATGAGGCCGAGCTGCTGCTGACCCAGGCCGCGCAGCGCCTGAACTACGCCGACGATGTGGAAGGTGCGCGTCGCCTGTACGCGCAGGCTGCCACCGCGCTGGCCGATCTACCCGACAGTGATGGCCTGAACCTGCGCCAGGCACTGGTGCAGGAGCGCGAGGCGCTGGACACGCTCGGCGCCGGCCCGCGCGTGCAGTCGCTGCAGCGCCTGGATGCATTGGCCAAGGCATTGCAGGGCCTGCCTTCGCAGGTGACGGGCAGCGCCACCGCTAACACCAGGCCCTGGTGGCAGGCCACGCTGGCACCGTTCGTGGATATCACCCCGAGCCGCCAGAACGGCCCCCTGACCGCCGCCGAGCGCCACAACGCCGACGATGCGCTGCAGCTGGAACTGACCCTGGCGCGTGCAGCCATTGAACGTGGCGACCGCAGCGGACGCGATACCGCGCTGCAGCGCGTGGAGCACTGGGCACAGCGGCGTTGGCCGGATTCACCGGCCCTGCGCGCGCAACGTGCTGAACTGAAGGCCTTGCGCGAGCTTCCGCTGCAGGCCAGCAACACCGTTCTTGGCAGCACCCTGCAGCAACTGCGCACCCAGACCGACCGGAGGTAATCCCGCATGAAACCCCTGCAATCCCTGGTCGTGCTGTTGCTGGCCGTGGCCATCGGCGTGGTCGCCGCGCAATGGCTCGGCGCCGATGACCTCAACCGCTTCGGCGAAGTGACCCTGCGCTATGGCGGCTACGACTATCACAGCAACCTGCCGAAGGTGGCCCTGCTGTCCGTGGTCGCCGTGCTGGTGCTGTGGCTGCTGTGGAGCCTGATCGCCGCACCGTTCCGTGCCTGGGGCCGCTACCGCCGCAAGCAGGGCCGGGTGCGCCTGATCGACGGCCTGCAGGCCTATGAGCATGGCCAGTGGCAGCGCGCGGAGAAGCTGCTGGATGGCGCGGCGAAGGATCCGGAAGTGAGCGCGGTGGCGCTGGCCAATGCCGTGCGCAGTGCGCAGGCGCGTGCCGATGGTTCCGCCGGTGAAGCGCTGCTGCAGCGCCTGGGCGAAAGCGATGCCACCCTGCAGGCGCTGCTGCGCGCCGAGCAGCTGCTGGCGCGCGACCTGCCGGTGGATGCGATCAACGCGTTGGATGTGGCGGCGATCCAGCCGCTGCCGCCGCGTGGTCTGTGGCTGCGTACCGAAGCGCTGGCACAGGCCGGTCGCGCGCACGAGGCATATGGCCAGCTGGGTGCACTGCGCCAGAGCAAGGTGCTGCCGGCCGACGCGAACAGCGAACTGGAAGCACGCCTGGCCGCACAAGCGCTGCTGGAAGCGGCCGACGTCAATGCATTGGCCGCGCAGTGGGAAGCCACGCCGAAGGCCCTGCGACCGACCCCGGACGTGGTCGGAGCGTATGCCAGCCGTGCGGTTGCGTTGAGTTGGGACGAACCGGCGCTGCTGGCGTTGGAACACGCGCTGGACCAGCGCTGGGACGATGAGCTGGTGGCGCTGTACGGCCGCCTGCCGGCCGAGCGCCTGGCCACCCGCCAGGCCAATCTGGCGCGCTGGCGCAACGTGCATGACAGCTCGGCCGCGCTGCGCCTGGCGCAGGGTCGCGTGGCGCTGGGCCAGCAGCAGTGGGATGCCGCTGATGCGTTCCTGCACGAGGCGATTGCCGCCGGTGCCGGTGCCCCGGCCTGGGAAGCACTGGGTGAACTGTTCGCACAGCGTGGCGACCACGCGCTGGCCGCGCAGTGCCTGGCCAATGCGCTGCGCCTGCAGCGTGGCGAAGACAGCGTGGAACTGGTGCGCGGCACCGAGGCGCCGCTGCGTGCCACGGTGGAGGAGCAGCCGGTTACGGTGCAGCCGCCGGTGTATGACGCCAACGAAGAGCGCGACGAATTCGGCAACCCGCGGTTGCCGTGATCCCTGCTGAAGTGTGCCGACCAACGGTCGGCACCCACCGGAGCAAGAGAAAACGCCGCCCATCGGGCGGCGTTTTCATCTGTGGAACCCGGTAGTCGCCAACCTTGGTTGGCGAACGGTCGCAGCAATCAGCGTTCGACGATCGCGACCACACCCATGCCGCCGGCGGTGCAGATCGACACCAGCGCGCGGCCACCGCCGCGTTCGGCCAGCTGCTTGGCCGCGGTGGCGATCACGCGTGCGCCGGTAGCGGCGAACGGGTGGCCGGTGGCCAGCGACGAGCCCAGCAGGTTGATCTTGTCCGGGTCGATGCGGCCCATCGGTGCATCCAGACCCAGGCGGTTGCGGCAGTAATCCTCGCTCTCCCACGCACGCAGGGTGCACAGCACCTGTGCAGCGAAGGCCTCGTGGATCTCGTAGATGTCGAAGTCCTGCAGGGTCAGGCCGTTGCGCTTGAGCATCTCCGGCACGGCCACGGTCGGTGCCATCAGCAGGCCTTCGCCGTGCACGAAATCCACCGCCGACACGTGGGCATCACGCAGGTAGGCCTGCGGTTCGTGGCCGTGGGCGCGGGCCCATTCCTCGCTGGCCAGCAGCACAGCGGCGGCACCATCGGTGAGCGGAGTGGAATTGGCGGCGGTCAGCGTGCCACGGCCGGAGACCTTGTCGAAGGCTGGCTTCAACGTCGCCAGCTTTTCCAGCGAGGTGTCGGCGCGCAGGATGTTGTCGCGCTCGACGCCGCGGAACGGTGCGATCAGGTCGCTGAAGAAACCGCGCTCATAGGCCGCGGCCAGCTTCTTGTGCGACGACACCGCCCACTCGTCCTGCGAGTCACGCGAGATGTTCCATTCCTTGGCCATGTCCTCGCAGTGGTCGCCCATGCTCTTGCCGGTGCGTGGCTCGGCCACGCCCGGGAACTCGGGCTTGAGCTCGGAGAACTTGAAGCCGGACGTCAGCGCGCGGATCTTGTCACCCGTGCTCTTGGCACGGTTGGCGGCCAACAGGCGCGCGCGCAGCTTCTTGCCGTACACGATCGGCACGTCGGAGGTGGTGTCCGAACCACCGCCGATGCCCGATTCGATTTGGCCCAGCGCGATCTTGTTGGCGACGGTGATGATACTGTCCAGCGAAGTGCCGCAGGCACGCTGCAGGGTGATGCCGGGGGTCAACGGCGACAGGCCGGAGGACAGCGTGGCTTCGCGGCCGAGGTTCCAGTCGCTGGAGTGCTTGATCACCGCACCCATCGCCACTTCGCCCAGCTGCTGGCCATGCAGGCCGAAACGTTCGACCAGCGCGCCCAGCGTACGGACCGACATGCCGAGGTTGCCGACATCCGAATACGCGGTGTTCTGGCGGCAGAACGGAATGCGGACGCCACCGAGGATGGCGACGGGACGAGCGTTGGGCATGGAGATACCTGGCATGGATGAGGGTGTCTGCAACATGGCCTGCACGACGGAGCAGGCATAATGGAGCCAAGTGTAGCTGCCGCCCTGTGATGGGCCAACCGTGGAACCATGAGCAAACCCGACCCCGCGATGAATGCCCTTGGCGTGCTGGCCCTGGAACTGGCCGGCGGCGAAATCCCCCGCCAGGCGGTGCTCAGCGCCGAACAGGCCGGTGAACTGGCCGAACGCGTCGGCCGTGACCTGGCCAAGCAAGTGCCGCAGGTGGCCGAGCTGGACCTGGTGTTCGCCGCCGCCCATTTCGACCCGGCAGAAGTGCTGCGCCCGGGCTGGCCGATCCACCGCCGCCTGGAAGAACTGCAGATGCGCGCACCGGGCCGCAACCAGGGGCCGCGCCTGCTGGCGTTCGGTACCGACGCCACTGGTGATGTGCCGCTGCCGTTCCAGGCCGATGCCAGCCTGGTGGGCGGTGGCCTGCGCGTGGTGCCGTTCCTGCTGACCGGCAGCGACGTGGCCACCACCAATGCGGTGGCCGAAGCGCTGGAAGACACGCTGCTGGCCAATGGCATGGCCCATGCCGACACCGCGCTGATGGCGCAGAACACTTTTGGTGCGCGCATCGAGCACGCGCGCTACTTCACCGTGAACGACCTGGCCGCGATGATGTCGATGCAGTACGACAATCAGGGCCTGGCCGCACTGTGGCCGCTGATCGAGACCGCGATCATGGCGCCCGGCGAAGACGAGTGGCTCAACGCCGCACCCGAGCCGCTGCTGCGCTACACCCATGGCGAGGCACGCATGGCGCTGTTCGATCCGGCCGGCTGGTGTGCGCATTACGACCACGGCAACAACGACTGCGACCGCCTGAAGGGCATCTACGAGCAGTTCCTGATGCGCCAGCGGCAGATGGCGGCGGTGCTGGAAGCGCACGGCGTGCCGGTGCTGTTCGTGCACTGCGAAGCCGGGCAGGACGCGCGCGAGCTGTTGGCGCGCTGACTCGGGTGGCCTGTTGGTAGTGCCGGCCGCCGGCCGGCAACCTCCGGATCTGCGATTGCCGGCCAGCGGCCGGCACTACCGATCAAGAAAAACGCCGGCTTTCGCCGGCGTTTTCCATTCCCGGCAGGGCCGTCCTTACGGGGCCTTCTGGATCACCGCACAGGCCAGGCGCGCGCCGGCATTGCCGGTCGGTTGGGTCTTGTAGTCATCCGCATCGGCATGGACGATCAGGCCACGTCCAATGATGTCGAAGTCATCACCCTTGCCGATGTTGACGTTGCTCGACACCGGGCCGTCGATGGTGGCCACGCCCTTGTCGTCGGCCTTGATGTTGGGCATGTCGCCGCCGTGGTGCGGATCGGCGGACACGCTGCCGTGATCCTGCTTGCCCGGGTTGAAGTGGCCACCGGCGCTCATGCCGTCCGGGGCGCTGCAGTCGCCCTTCTCGTGGATGTGGAAACCGTGCTCGCTGCCCGGCTTCAGGCCGCTGATCTGGCCGGTCACGTGGACCTTGCCGTCAACCACCTTGAAGGTGACGCTGCCCTTGGTCTCGTTGCCCTGGGTCGGAGCCAGCTCGGCCGTGGCCGAGGCATCGGCAGCCGGTGCAGGTGCTGCGGCCGGTTCGGTGGTGGCGCCGTCGGCCGGAGCGGCCGGCGCGGTTTCAGCCTGCGGCGCGGCCGGCTGCTGGTTGCAGGCCGCCAGGCCCAGTGCAGCAATGGCTGCGAACAGCGAAGTGTGGATCAAACGCATGGAATCTCTCCCTGGATGATGCCTGCAGTGATCAGCGGACGACCCGGATCACGCCACAGGCGATGCGGACGCCGGCGTTGCCGGCGGGCTGGCTGCGATAGTCGTCGGCGTTGGCATGCACGACCAGTGCACGTCCGGCGATATCGGTGGCGGCGCCTCCGCCAAGGGTAACGCCCTTGAGGTGGATATCGACGTTGGCGCGGCCCTGGGCATCGGCACGCAGATTGTCCATGTCGCCCAGGTGGTGCTTGCCGGTGCCGGCGCGACCATGCGCGGCACCAGCGGGGTTGAAGTGGTTGCCGGCGCTGCTGGCATCCACCGCGCTGCAGTCACCGCGCTCGTGGATGTGGAAGCCGGCCTGCTGCATCGGCTGCAGGCCACCGATCAGGCCGGTGATGTGGATGCCACCGGGCTCCACCACCAGCGCGATGCGGCCACTGACGATGCTGGCCGAGGCCGGCGAGAGATTGGCCTCGGCCTGTTTGGCGGTGCTGACTACGGTCGGCGGCGGCGGTGTGGGCTGCGGCTTCTTCGGCGCACTGCCACAGGCAGACAGCAGCACGGCGGCGGACAACGGCAGGATGGCAAAGGACAGACGCATCGAAGACTCCTTGCAGGTGACACTACGGACGGCATCGTCCATGAACGATCAACGGTTCGGCAAGCGGGCGCGAGGATCGCGTGCAGGAACCGTTCAATGGCCCCCGCGGCGGCGCCCGGCGCCCAGCTTGCGGGTAAGGGTATTGCGGCCAAGGCCCAGGCGGGCCGCGGCTTCGGCACGGCGGCCATGGGTGATCTGCAGCGCGGCCTCCAGCAGGGCATGGTCGACCCGCTCACGCACCTGCGCGTGCAGCCCCTCCACGCCTTCGGCCAGCTGCCGGCGTGCCCATTCGGCCAGCAGCGCCTCCCACTGCCCCGGATCGGCGCTGGTGGTGCTGCTGCGACGGCCCCGCGTACGGTTGAGCGCGGTATCGACGTCGGCCACGCCAATGGTGTCAGCGGCGGCCAGCGCCGCCATCCGCCAGCACACGTTCTCCAGCTCGCGCACGTTGCCCGGCCAGTCGTGCTCGCGCAGCGCCTGCAGCGCCGCGGCGGTGAGGCGCTTCGGTGGCGTGTCCAGCTTGCGTGCGGCGGCGACCAGGAAGGTGTTGGCCAGCTGCGCGATGTCCTCGCGGCGCTCGCGCAGCGGCGGCAGCTGCAGGCGCACCACGTCCAGCCGGTGCAGCAGATCGGCGCGGAACTTCCCCTGCGCGACCAGGCCTTCCAGATCCTGGTGGGTGGCGGCCACCACACGCACATCGACGCGGATCAACTCGCGTCCCCCGACACGGAAGAACTCACCTTGTGCCAGCACGCGCAGCAGCCGGGTCTGCAGCGGCAACGGCATGTCGCCGATCTCATCCAGGAACAGGGTGCCGCCGTTGGCCTGCTCGAAGCGACCGATATGGCGGCGCTGCGCACCGGTGAAGGCGCCGGCTTCGTGGCCGAACAGTTCGCTCTCCAGCAGCTCGGCCGGGATGGCGGCGGTATTGAGCGCAACGAAGGGCGCCTGTGCGCGCGGCGATTCGCGGTGCAGGGCATGCGCCACCAGCTCCTTGCCGGTGCCGGTCTCGCCGGTGATCAGCACCGCCAGTGGTGCCTGCGCCAGGCGGCCGATGGCGCGGAACAGCGCGCGCATCGGCGGTGTATCACCCACCAGTTGCGGCGGCTGGTCGCTGGAGGTTGCGGTGGTCGGCGCCGCTGCGGCCATGGCCGGTGCCACCGCCGGCAGCACGCGCTGTGCCAGTGCCACCGCATCGTCCAGATCAAACGGTTTGGACAGGAATTCATGCGCGCCGCCGCGGAACGCACCGGCGGTACTGGCGACATCGGTATAGGCCGACATCACCACCACCGGCAGCTGCGGCAGCACGGCCTTGAGCTTGTCCAACAGCACCAGGCCATCGTCACCAGGCATGCGCACATCGGTGAACAGCAGGGCCGGCGGCGGGCCTTCGCTCAACGCCTGCAGGGCGGGTGCGGCGCTGTCGAAATCGACGACCTGGTAGCCGGCTTCGCGCAGCGCGGTGCACAGCACGAAGCGCACGGCCCGATCGTCATCTACCACCCAGATGCGCTGCGGGGGGATTGAAGATTCAGACATCGCGCGAGGCCTCCTCGGCCGGGGCGGCACCGTTGCCGATCGGCAGCAGCAGGGTGAACACGGTATGGCCCGGGCGCGAGCGGTAGGTCAGTGTGCCGCGATGTTCGCGCGCGACCTGCTGCGCCAGCGCCAGGCCCAGGCCAGTACCTTCGGCGCGACCACTGACCAGCGGCAGAAACAGATGCTCGGCCAGTTCCTCTGGCACACCACGGCCGTCGTCGGCGATTTCGAGGCGAAGCGCCAGCGTATGCAACTGCTCGGCGATGCGTACGCCGTGTTCTACGCGGGTACGCAGGGTGATGTTGCCGGCGCCGGCCTGGATCGCGTTGCGCACCAGGTTCCACACTGCCTGGGTGAGGCGGTCGGCGTCGCCATGGAATTCGGGAATACTGGGGTCGTAGTCGCGCTGCAGGCGTACCGCCCAGCCGGCCTCGTTCTCGGCCAGGCGCAGCACGCGTTCCAGCGCGGCGTGGATGTTCAGTTCGGCGTGCGGCGCGGCCGGGGCCGGTGACAGCAGCTGGTCGAGCAGGCCGTTGAGGCGCTCGATCTCCGAACCGATCAGCTCGATCAGCTCGCGTTCGCTGGCGTCGCGCTGGGCCGCGCGGCGGGCCAGCAGCTGGGCCGCGCCCTTCAAGCCAGCCAACGGATTGCGCAGTTCATGGGCCAGTCCCTTCAGCGCCGCGCTGAGCGCGCTGGGCAGGGCCTGGGTCGGGTCCAGCCCGGGGAACTCATCGACCGGGTGCGCCTCCAGCAACCAGCCACCATCGTCGCGGCGGCTCATCCAGCCTTCGGCGAAGCGTGGTGCCTCGCCCGGCACCGCCAGGGCCAGCCGGTTCAGGCGCAGACTGTCGCGCTCATCGCGGGCCAGGAAATGGGCCAGCGCCTCGCCCTGCACTTCCAGCGCGGCCAGCGGCTGGCCAAGCAGGCGGCGGATGCTGACACCCAGCCAACGCGCGAAGGCCGGGTTGCAGCCGATGATGCGACCATCAGCCCCGGCCCAGGCCAGCGGCGTGCCCAGAGCGTCGAGGGATGGCGGCGGTGCGGGGTCGGACATTGCACCAATGTAGTGCAAAAACCGGATCCGGGGTCAGAGCCCTTTCCGTATGGAAAGGGATCCGACCCTGCGGGGCCTGCGGCGGCTACACCGGGTAGCCGGTCGCTTCGCGGGCCTTCTTCCAGGCGCTTTCGAATTCGCGCGCGCTGATTTCGTCGTCTTCATCAAAATCCATGAACGACACCGGCTGGTCCGCCAGCACGAAGCGGTCATCGCTCTGCCCGGTTTCATCGGCCCAGACCACCTTGGCCCCGTAGATCTCCACCTGGCGCACGATCTTTTCACCACGGGCTTCCATCAGCACGTTGCCCTTGCCCAGGCTCGATTCGGCCCAGTGCTTGTAGTACTTCTTGCTGTTGGTCTTTGCGTTGGGTTTTGCGTATTTCATTGCATTGGTCCTGGCCGCAGATGCGACCGGAAAGTTCGGAATGGCGCCATTATCAGGCATTCGGGGTCAGATCCCTTTCCTGCGGGAAGGGGTCTGACCCCTGCCAACCTACTTCGGCAAGGGGGAGCCCTTCGGCCACAGCATCCAGATGTTGCCCTTCTGCTTCATGTCACCGGCCAGCTTGCCTGCGGCGTCGCCGCTGCCCCAGTACAGGTCCGCGCGTACTTCGCCGGCAATGGCACCGCCGGTGTCCTGCGCGGCCACCGGGCGTACCACCGGGCTGCCATCCGGACGCGTGGTGGACAGCCACAACAGGCTGCCCAGCGGTACCACGGTACGGTCCACCGCCACGCTGTAGCCGGCGGTGAGCGGCACGTTCAGTGAACCGCGGGGGCCTTCCGGGCTGTCCGGGTTGCGCACGAAGAACACGTAGCTGGGATTGCTGCGCAGCAGTTCCGGCACGCGGGAAGGGTTGGCCCTGGCCCATGCGCGGATCGCGTCCATGGTCACGTCTTCCTTCTTCAGCTGGCCCTGGTCCACCAGCCAGCGGCCGATCGCGCGGTACGGGTGGCCGTTCTGTTCGGCATAGGCCAGCCGCACCTGCGTGCCATCGGCCAGGCGCACCCGGCCCGAGCCCTGGATCTGCAGCAGCTGCAGGTCCATCGGGTCGGTCAGCCAGGCCAGCACCGGGGCCTTGGCCCCTTTGCTGGCAATCGTGCCGGCGTCGTCATAGGGCTTGAGCACCTTGCCTTCGACGCGCCCGCGCAGGCGCTTGCCCTTCAGTTCCGGGTAGACGCTGTCCAGCTGCACCACGATCAGGTCATCTGGCGTGCCGTACACCGGCACGGTGGCCTTGTCGGTTCGGGTCAGGCTGCCGGGGTAGATCGGCTCGTAGTAGCCGGTGATCAGCCCATCAGCCTGGTGCCCCCCGGCACGCAGCGCGTAGGCATCGAGGTCGCGCTGCAGAAACTGGCGGATCGCGGCCGGGTCCTTGTCGTTCACTGCTGCAGCCGTGGTGCAGGGCTTGGCCCAGACCGCGTCGTTCTTCAACCTGGCACAACTGCTGCGCCAGGCGACGAAGCCGGCCTGCAGATCGGTATCGGAAACCGGCGGCAGCGCACTCCATTCAACCTTGGCGTAGGTGGCGGCAGGCTTGATTGGTGCTGGCGGTGCTTCGGGACGGGTGCCGGTGGTGCTGCAGGCCGCAAGCACGGCCAGCGCAAGAAGGCTCAAGCTCGTGCGGCTCAGGGGGGCGATGATGTCTTTCATTGCCCCAATGTAGAGGAAATAGCACGGCACCGGACCCGTCGGGTGCCCGGCGCCGCACTCTCCCTTCAGCGTCCGCCGCTACCCAGCAGGCCACTGTTGCTGGTGGCGAACACCGGCGGTGGCACGTCCAGCACGGCATCGCTCACGGTGCGACCGGCCAGGAACTCGACGATGCTGCGGGCGATGGCAGGATTGCCGGTCCACAGCTCGTGGTGATGGCTGGCGTTGCGTACCAGCAGCGAGCGGCCGTTGCGGAAGCCTGGACGCAGTGCCTCGGCATTGGCCGGCGGCGTGCGTCCATCCAGCGTGCCGCTGATGAACAGCACAGGCACCTCGCTGCGCAACGGGCCACGGAAGGATTCGCCCAGATCGGCCAGGCCCAGGCCGTTGCCGATGGCGGGGAACGGGAAGTTCAACCCATCACCGAACAGACTCTCGCGCGCCTGTGCTTCGGCTAGCACCCGGCGCTGCGGGCTCTGTCCTGAGGCGATGTCCATCGCCAGCCCCATCGCCGGGAACTGCGCGAACTGGGCCCGCCCGATCAGCACCAGGTCGGCCAGCGGATCGTAGTTGCCGCGCTCGGCCTCGCGCAGCACCAGCGGCAGCCATTGCTGGGTGATGCGTTGCCCCAGCATGTTGGCGATGACGATCTGTGCGTCGTACAGGCCGATGGTCACCTGGCGGCTCTCATGCATGCCGCTGCGGCCCTGCCGGGGCTGCTCGCGCAGCGCCTGCAGCACGCGGGTGGCCGATCCTGCGAGATCGTCAAAGCCATCCTTGCGCGCCAGTTGTGCCAGCGCCTGCAGCACTGCATCGCTGCTCAATGGCAGCTTCAGTGTGTCATCCGGACCTTCGGTGCCCATCAACACCACGCGCTCGAGACCTTCACCGTGCAGGCGCACCGCAGCCAGGGCCAGATGCGTGCCGTAGCTCATGCCCCACAGGCTGATCTTCGGCACACCCAGTGCGCGTCGCAGGTCGTCGAGATCGGCGGCGCTCTCGGCCGTGGTGTAGGCACCCAGATCAACGCCAGCCTGCCGCCAGAACGCCACGCACTTCGCTGCCGTTGCCTGCAGCGCGACCAGCGCCGTATCGCGCTGCAGTGGCTGCGCATCATCGAATCGGGTCTGGTGCGGGCATTCCGGCGGCGGTTCGGACAGGCCGGCGCCACGCTGGTCGAGCAGCAGCACATCCGCCTCGCGGCGGACCTGGTCGAACACCGGCCAGCGTGGGCCGCGCGCGGTGTCGATGCCGGAGCCACCCGGGCCACCGGCCAGGTAGACCACGGGGGCACTGCGGCCATTGCCGCCGGTTGCACGCAGGCGCACCACTTTCAACTGCATCCGTGGCCCATCCGGCTCGCTGTGCCGGCGTGGCACCGCAAGCACGGCGATTTCGGCAGGGATGCTGCCATGTGCTTTGGTCTGCAGCGTGTAGGGCTCGAACGCCAGTGCGGCCGGGCTGGCCTGTGCGGGGGCGGCCACGGCCAGCGCCAGGCCGATTGCAGCCAGCGCGGTGGCGATGGTAGTGCGGCAACGATGGGAACTGCAGGGAAGCGTGCGGGCGCTGCGGGTCATGTCGGGCTCCGATGGAAGGACGTGCGTCACCAGCGTCTGCCCTTCCGCAGCACACGGGGCGTACGCGCCTGCCGAACGTCTCCAGGCGGCCGTCCACTGTCTCCACGCAACCGATAGGATGGCCTCCATGCAGATCCCACGAACCCTGGCTGTCCTTGCTGTGCTGCTTGCGGCCGTGGCCGTCTGGCTGCTCGTGTCGACGCCGCCACCTGGGCTGGTGCAGGTGCCGGGCGCGCAGATGGCGCTTGCGAACATCGGGACCGCCGGCGCCGTGCCCGCGCGACCGCCGCAGGATCTGCACTGGCAGCCACTGGACCAGCGCGAGCTGGCAGGTTGGCGCGGCCCCTACTGGCTGCGCTGGCAGGTGCCGGCGCCGACCACCGCAGACGCGCATGGCCGCACGATGCGGCTGTCGCTGCGTGCCGCCAGCCAGCTGTACTGGAACGGTAACCCGTGGGTCAGCAATGGCGTGGTCGGCCGCAGCGCTGCAGAAGAGCGTCCAGGACGCATCGACCTGGTGCGTGTGCTGCCTCCTGCTTCGGGCAACGGCAGCGACGAACTGATCGTGCTTGCGTCGAGCCAGCGGCAGCACTTCCATCTGCATGGTGCCGATGCGATGGTGCTGATCGCACCCGCGACCGTGCTGTACGGCCAGATCATCCTGCCGTGGTTGATCGCCGCCTTCGCCACCGGTGCACTGGCGGCGGCCTGCCTGTACTTCCTCACCGTACTGCGCGGCCAGACGCAGGCACCCGGGGCCCGCCTGCTGCTGGCACTGGGCGCAGTGGGGCTGGCTCTGCCCATGGTCGAAGCCTGGCGCTCCCTGTTGGGCTATCCCTATCCATGGCATGGCCCACGCCTGGTGGCACTGTTGTGCCTGCATGTGGCGGCAGCGGCGTTGCTGCCGGCCTATCTTGCACGCCGCTTCGCGGTAGCCATGCCGCGGGCCGCCTACCTTGGCTATCTGGCCGTGATCATTGCCGCCGCTGTCGCGCTGCCCGGCTTCGATACGCGCTCAGCGGCGGTACTGCTGTCGAGCCTGATTGCATCGGCAGGGGTGCTGTTGCGCGCGCATGGCGAGTCCGAGGACCGCTGGCCGATCCTGGCCTTGCTGCTGGCCGGGTTGCTGGCGCTGCTGGTCGCAGGCGGCGCCTTCCTTGATGGGCCCTATTTCCTGCTGCTGGCGGTGCTGATGGTGTTCCTGCTGCTGCGTCACGCCGCTCAGTTGCGGGCGCTGGACCGGCAAAACGCCTGGCTGAGCGAAGAACGCGCGCGGCTTTCATTGCAGCTGCTGCAGCGAGGCATCCAGCCGCATTGGCTGATGAACACCCTGACCTGCCTGCAGGAACTGATCGAACAGGCACCACAGCGTGCCAGCCGCCTGGTGGAATCACTGGCCGACCAGTTCGATCGCCTGCGCGACAGCAGCAGCCGGCGCAGCGTTCCCCTGCAGGACGAACTGGCGCTCTGTCGCAGCCATCTGGATATCGTTGGCATGGCATTGGACCAGCGCATGCGGCTGGAGGTCGATGGCGAAGACGCGATGCTGACGTTGCCACCCGGCATCCTGCATGCCCAGGTGGAAAATGCTTTGACCCACGCAGGTGCGCTGGCCTGCGCAAAGCATCCGTTCCACCTGCGCGTGCATCGCACCAACGCGCGTTGGATTCTGGAGCTGCGCAGTGCACGGGGTTCCGCCCCGCACCGTGGTCACGGCACTGGCACGCGCTATATCGAGGCCAGCCTGGCCGCCGCCTGTCCTGGCGGATGGGCCTTCGTGCAGGGTGCCGAAGGCGACCACTGGTGCAGCCGGATCGAACTGGCATGCGCATCCTGATCGTCGAAGACGAGCCGCTGGTACGCCAGCGCCTGCTGCGCCTGTGCAGTGAACAGGCAGGCACGCGCGCCCGCTTCGACGCCGTTGCTGATCTGGAGTCGGCCGGAGATCGACTGCAACGCAGCGTCTACGATGGCCTGCTGCTGGACCTCAACCTGGGCGGCGACGATGGTTTCGAGCTGCTTCGGCGTGCGGTAGCCGGCCGCTACCAGTGCGTGGTGGTGTCGGCCCATCGCGACCGCGCGCTGCAGGCATTCGAGCATGGTGTGCTCGACTTCGTACCCAAGCCGTTCTCGCGTGAGCGCCTTGGCCAGGCACTGGAACGCCTGCTCGATTCCAGCGGCGGGCGTTCGGGCCGCGCACGCTACCTGGGCATCTGGCGCGCACAGGGAACGGCGACTGTCGAGCTCTCGGACGTGATGTGGATCGGTGCGGACGGTGACTACAGCCAGGTGCGCATGCGCGATGGCCGCAGTGAGCTGCACGACAAATCCCTGGCCGCGCTGGCCACGCTGCTGCCTGCGGATTTCGTACGCTGCCATCGCTCGCACCTGGTCAACCTGCGGCACGTGCGTACGCTGCATGCCGGCTCGGGCAGCCGCTACTGGCTGGTGCTGAGCGACGGCAGCGAGCTGGCGATTGGCCGCTCGCATGTCGCGGCGGTACGCAGCGCGCTGGGCATGGAGTGAGTTAGCGCCGGGCGCCACCCGATGCCGGCGGGTACGGATCAGGGCATCTGCAGCAGCAGCGAATGCAGGATGCGCGCGTCTTCGGCATCCAGCGTCTTCGGCAGGTCGTCGCGGCCACGGAAACGGCGGTGGAAGGCGGCGACGGTGGCGTCTCGGTTGTCCAGCGGATAGCCGAAGCGGGCCAGCGCATTCCACGCATCGAAGCCTTCCGGCGCCGCACCGTCGGCAGCGCGCGGCCAGACGCCGAATCCAGCCTCCGCCAACTGCTGCCACGGGAAGAACCGGCTCGGATCCTGCTTGCGCGTCGGCGCCAGGTCGGCATGGCCGATCACCTGACGCGGCTGGATGTTCAGGCGTTCAGTGAGATCGCGCAGCAGCACGATCAATGACTCGATCTGCGCCGGGCTGAAGGGACTGCGACCATCGTTGTCGAGCTCGATGCCGATCGAGGCTGAATTGAGATCGGTGATGGTGCCCCAGCGCCCGGCGCCGGCATGCCAAGCGCGGCGTTCATCGGCCACCAGCTGGTAGCGATGGCCATCGGCGCCGATCAGGTAGTGCGCGCTGACCCGTCCGCCGCTGTTGGCGGTACGCAGCGTATGCAGGCTCTGCTGCACCGACTTCTGCTCGGTGTGGTGGATGACGATGATGACCGGCGTGCGCGCGTTCTGGTTGGGTGACGGCACCCAGGTGGCGAGCGGGTTGTGCTGCACGGGCGCGGTGGCGGTGCAGGCCGAAAGGGCCAGTGCCAGCAGTGTGGAAGCCAGAAGGCGGGGGCTGATCATGGGCAGATTCTAACCACGGATCGAGTCTATCGTTCGAGGCCGTGTGCCGGACGACATCACCGGTGGTCGCGCTGTCCACACAGGGACAGCAGGACCTGGTCAGGCCGACGCCGGCATGCTGCTCAACTTCGAAAGAACGACAGGTTGTACAGGAACAGGCCCCAGACCACGATCGCGAGTGGGATCTCGTAATACGCGGAACGGTGCCGCAACGCCATCCGGATGAACATCACCACGGTCAGCATGGGCTGCCCGAAGAAGCAGACCCAGACGAGCGCTTCTACACCTGGCACAGTGGACAGCTCGTAGATTCCGAGAGAGTTGTCGGTGTTCCGATTGAAAGTGACCGCACCCCAAAGGGCGAGCAGGAAAAGCCAGGCCAGTGCGCTGACGCTCGACAAAAGCACGCCCCATCCCTTCGTGACATTACCCGCGTTGCTCACCATTGCCTGCCAAGTTGATTGACCCCACGGAGGTGTTGCAGAACGAAGCACCTGCTACACGTGGAAAGGAAACGAGATCCTTCGAGAGAAGCACAGCCGCAACGCGCCACTATGGGGCAGTAGGCCCCGGAAAGATCAGACGCTGCCCGAGCCTTGCGGCATAGATGCTCTCGAAATGTAAGGACAGCACGAACTGGAGTTCACACGCCGCAGCATAACGCTTGATGAAACGGCAGATCTCCCCCCAGGCGCATTCAAATCCACTTGCGCGGAAATGGAACGAACCAAGCAGGCCAACTCGCCACTCAACATCCATCCCCTCTGCGACGATAGCCTGCGTCGGTTCGACGAGGCCGAACCGGAAGCCTGTGTTGGACGCTGGAAGATGCCCGTGCAGACCATCCGCACCATCTGAATACTCGGCCTGGACCCAATCCAGTGCGTGTAGCACGGTCTCAAGGTTGGCACCGGCCTCAACCTCGAGAAACAGCGAAATGCTCATCGTCAAACCTTCATGCGTTGCGGCACGTGGATGTCGTCTTGAGAGTGGGTCAGCTTGGCATTGCCGCCACCCTGGATTGATGTCTTGAAGCAGGCACCAGCCATCGCCGCCGGTTGACACCACCTTGCAGATCAGATCCAACCCTCGTGGAACAGCGATATCCCCCCAGGATCAGGCAACGGAGATCCCGAGAGGGCCGCACTCATCATCAGTGAAGAATCGGGTATTCAGATCCTGAGCGGGCTCCATCCCTCCATACACAGTGCGCGCTCCAGTCAACAGCTTCAATTTCAGGAAATGCCGATGGAGCATGGGCATAGCCACGCCAGCATTCGACCAATCCATATCGAATGAAAGATCGATGCTTGCCAGCCCGTCGAACCTGAAGACGCGAATCAGCAACGTGGGAATATGGACGGCAGATCCCAACCTGAAGCCATTGATCTCCTGGACCAGGCAGGAACTGCACGGGACCTCATCGAAATTTCCGACAAGCCAGTCGCCAATCGCTACCGGGTCGCCATGCACCTCAGTCCGCGAAACGGACTCAGCCATGCACCCGATCGATTCCAGCATCGTGGACATGTGATCCCAGGGGATGGCCTCCATAACAATCTCAAACGAGTCACGCATCATTTGATCCCTTGAACCGTCCATCCATGTTCAACTCAGCCCCTACCGCCTGCAAGCCTCTTTTCAAGGATTGTGATACCGGCGTCATCTGTCGCAGGCTGATCCCACCTGGCCCCGAAAGAGTAGCTAGTAGGAAGTGAAATGCGTCGCGGAAAGGCCAGAAAGAGCCAACGAAGAAACAATCAAACAAAGCTCAAGACGCCCGCAACGGCGGTACCACATGAAGCGCACCGTCGCCGCAAGGCTCATGACGGGCAACATGACCAGTCCAGCCATGAGGATGTAGTTGATCGAACTCCCTAGTAGATCGCATGCAAAGAGTGTCACCCCGTGCATCTGGCCACAACCGCGGAAGCTGATTCCAAATACGAAGTTGAGGAAGACAATCGCCCATGCGATCAGGCACGCCGACCAGATGGATAGATACACGCCCCTCATTCTCAGAAATCGTCCTCAAGCCTGGAGACATCCCCGCCTGCATCCTTGAATTGACGGACAGCCTCTTCACCTTCAGCCTCATACTCGAACTCGAACGCCGCTGGCGGACGATCCTTCTTTCGCGGGCTGACTGTTCGGAAGGAAGTGTACCTATCCAGGACACTGATAATCTGTGCCTGTTTCAACAATGCAACATTGTTTTTGTTCCATCTGGAGAAAACCAGGAACAGGTCCCCCACGCGCAGGACTGCATGCCCCTCCCCATAGTGAACGCACTCTCCGCCCCTGGCAGCAGGTGCCGCAGCTTCGAATGATTTCCGAACGCGCTGCTCACTGCCTACGCCAAGAAAACCGAAGTCACCATCCAACCACGCAGCAATCTCCCCGACCCCGCCCCCCTGGCCATACGAGACGGGTTCTGCATCGCCAATTCTCTCATCTGACGAGACAACGTACTCATCACCATTCCAATACGGAAAAACAATCGCACTCATGACCATGCTATTTAGCCCCATAAACCGGATATGCCGTGGCTGCTCCGCCATCCGGGCGCGTGTAGTAGCCTTCAATCTTAACACCACTGGAAGAAGTGCCCTCCCAGTATGGTTGACCGTTCCTGTACTTCGTTGACGAGTTCGCAAATGCGCTTTCGATCTCCATTTCCACCCTGCGCCGAGTCCACTCTCTCGGGAAGAATGTTGTCTCGGCCTTCTTGGCCACCCATTTGCCAGTTGCGGGATCACGAATCTCGACCATCCCCTGCGTGATGCCATTTCGATCCGGTCCCTTGGTCACTTCAACAACCCTTACATTATCCGATCGAAGATAATGACCACCGACACCATCACCACGCTTGTTCAAGTTCCCGTCTAGAATGTGGTCATAATCTACCGGTGCTGTTCTGCCAGCTGTTCCCTTTTGCTGTTCGATCAGTTCGGCGGGCGTTTTTGGCCCCTCTACTTCATTCAGATAGTCGTTCTTGGGGCGGCCTTCACCCATATCCACAGGCGGCTTCGGTTTTCCAGCACCCGATGCGGCCTCACGCTCCAGCGCCACCAGCTTCCTGGCCTTCGCGGCTGCCCGCATCGCGGTGACATCACCCAGGCTGATCACAGCCAATGCGACGTCCAGCCCCATGTCACCCTTGGTGAAGCCGTTTGCGGCCACATCGGCCAGGTTCCATTTCTGGTTCAGACCCAGCTCGTAGGTCGCCGCATCCCAGCCGTTCCCGAAGTAGCCTGAAATGGACGACCAGGCGCCGGCGCCCTTCTCCTTGATGACACCCCAGCCGCCAATTTCGCCGATGCGCTGGAAGTCATTCAAGGCTTGCTTGGTGCTCTCAATGGACATGTAGATGGCATTCATCTTCGCCATGTCCATGACCATGCCACCCGCGTTGGTCACCACGCCTGCGCCAGTACCGGCCTTGTCGAACAGAAGATTCAGTGCAGCATTGGCTGCCGCTTCCTGCCCCTTGCCGTTCAATGCAAGCATGCCAGCGGTGAATGGATCGCACCGCCCCGCCGCTGCACAGGTGATCTTGTAGCGGGCGTCCAGCGAAGACGTATGCGTCAGCAGATCGGAGGCAATCTGGTTACCGTTGCCCTTCGTCAGTGCCGCCTGGGCCAGATCAAGGCCATTATCCTTGATCCATCGCAGATAGGTGGAATCATTCTGGGTAAGTGACCAATAGGCATCACCCAGTTTCGTCTGCTCTGCGCGGCAGGCAGGCGAATCTGCAGCCGCGGTACATGCAGCAATCAATGCCGCATTGCGCGCATCCGACAGCGCTGCCAGCTCCTTCTGTTCGCCACAGCGCTTCCCGCTTTTCATGCAGCTCAGCATGGCGTCCAGGAACTGCATGCGCTCTGCATGATTCAGGTAGTTGTTCTCAACGGAGTTCTTGGCAATGGTGGCTCCCAACGCCGCACCCATGGCCCCGTCTCCGCCGATCCCACCTGCCATCGCGCCGACCGCCTGGCCCAATGCCTTGATCTGCTGTTCCTGCTCCGGAGTCAGCTGCCCGCCATTCTGCCGCGCGTAGTAGTCACCCAGGAATTTGGCTGCCAGTTCACCCCCTCCGGCAGCAGCGGCTCCGGTACCCGCCGAACCCCCATTCGCCTCCGCAAGCAGCGCACCCAGAAGCGCATGCGAGAGCATCTGCATCGCCTCACTGGGGACGGCGCTCTGCTTGTTGGGATCGAATGTCTTTCCAATCAGCTCAGCGGCGTAGGGCGCGAGTGTGTTCGAGATGACCTGACCACCTGCCTGCCCCGCCACGCCGCCGACCAGCGCGGTGGAGACCGCGTTGAGCGCACGGCCATAGGTACCGTCGGGTGCCCACTTCTGCTGCGTGACCAGCGCATCAGGGTAAGAGCTGTCAAAGCCGGCAAGGGCGGTGTACTGGTCCTTGGGACTGAGGTTGGCAAAGGCCTCCTTCTCTGCGGCGCTCTTACCCTCCAGGTAGGCATCGGTGATCTTGTTGATCCCGTAGCTGCCAATGTCCGATGCGATCTGCTTGCTGGTGGCCAGTACCGTGCTTGCTGCGTTCGCCAGCGCCTGCTGGTCGGCCAGCATCTTGTTGGCATCAGGCATCGCCTCCAGCGCACGGTGTGCCGCAGCCGCATCGGTATTGACACCAAGTTCGGCCGCCGTGGTCTTCCTGCCGCCGATGGTGATATTGCCCTCGGTCAGTGTTGCACGCGTGCTTGAGCTGTCGCTGCCACTTTCATGCATCGGCAGTCCACCGCCGAATGCAACACCATCCACGCCGCCGAACGTTCCGGATTTGATGCTGCTGCCGATGCCCTGCAGCTGCTCAACCGCTCCCACACCCTTGTCCGTCGGGCCCTTGCCACTGCTGCCGAAGCCACCACTGATGCTGCCCGACGTGGCCTTGTAGTCCATGTGGTTCTGCAGGTCGGTGAACGTAAGCGAATCCGCAGTCAGTTCACTGTTGCCCGCATTGGTGCTGGCAATCGCGCCGCCCACCAGGTTCACGTGACCTGCATCGACGTGGTACCCGCCATTGCCGGCAAACAGGCCGCTCTGCTGACCAACACCCTGATAGCTGCCGTTGGCCTTGCCTGCACTGGCATACCCGTCAGCATTCCATGCGGTACCGAACGACACCTGCACGCGACCGCCCACTTGGCTGTTCTTGGACATGCTCTCGGCGATGTCCTGCAGCGATTCGATGGTCAGCGCCCCGCCGGTCTTGACGTCGATGCGATCAGCGGTCGCCGTGGCGCCACGCAGCGTGGTATCGCCCTCGGCCTTCATCGAGATGTTCTTGCCGGTCAGCGTGGTGTTCTGCCAGGTGCTGCTCTCGGCGTTGGACTTGCTGCTGCCGACGCTCGCTTCAGCGTACACATACACGCCGGTCTGCGCGCCCACTGCAACGCCCACGCCGACTTCGGCGCCGGCATTGCTGCTCTTGCTGCGGTCGGCCACATGCGCCTTGCCGGCTTCCAGCAGGATGTCGCCGGCCGAATCCAGGCTGAGCGTGTTGCCCGCGCTCAGGTTGCCCTGCACCACGTGGATGTCGCCCTGGGTGCTGGTCAGGTTGACGTTGCCGCCACCCTGGATGGTAGAGCCGCGCGAGACCTGGCTGCTGCCATCGGCACTGCTGCTGGAGGTCTTGAAGCCGACGCCGGCCTCTGCACTGAGCAGTGCCCCGCCTCCACCCTTGCCGGCCATGCTGGAGATGGCACTGGCCGCCTGATAGGCATTGGCACCAGCGGCAAGGCCCTGCATCTTCTGCAGGCGGTCGTCGGACTTGCGGGCGGCGTCAACATTGTTGAGCAGGTCGATCAACGGCGACTTCACCCGCGCGAAGGCACCGATCTTCAGGTCCTTGTCGCTCTGCGAGTAATGACCACTTTCATCGGTGGTCAGCAGTTCGATCTCGGCGGCAGTGATGTTCACGTCCTTGGCGGCCACCACATTGCTGGCGCTCTGCGTGTACTTGCCACCTGCGGTGAGGTTGACATTGCCGCCGAGGCTGCCGACCGTGCTGGCCACCTGTGAGACCTGCGCGCTGTCATCGCGATGCTGTTCGCGATGCCAGCCGGAGAACTTCTCGGTGTCGGAGATCTGCACAGTGCCGATCGCCTTGCTGTCCGAGCGGTTGGCATTGCTGACCGTATCCTGCCCGCTACGGATCGTCAGGTCGCCCGCAGCGCGGATGTTGACATCCTTCTCGGCCGCGATGTTGGCGGCGGTCAGGCTGATATCACCCTCGGTGGTGGCCATGCGCACGCCCCCACCGACCGACAGCTGGGTGCCGGTGATGGTGTCGCTCTGTCCGGCGCCATCGCTGCGTGAGTTGTTGGTGCCGAACGGCAGGCCTGCGGAGTTGGTGGCGATACCCCAACCCTTGCCACGGCTGTCGCTGCCACTACGCTCGGTGTTGTGCGCGACGTCGAAGACGATGTCCTTGGTGGCCAGCAGGACAGCATCGCCCTCGGCCGACATCTGCGCGCCCTGGCTGGTGATGGAGCCGCCGTTGGCGATCAGCGAGAGATTGCCGCCTGCATTGAGGTTGCTGACCCGGGCATCACTGCTGGAATGACTCTGGTTGCTGTTCGAGCGCTGGCTGCCGGCCGTGATCGCCGGTAGCACGGCCGCCGACACGCCGGCCGCCACGCCTTCGGCGGTACGCGTAATCCGGCCCATCATCGTGCCGCTGTCGGCCATGCCTTCGGTAGCGTTGTCGCGTGCGGTGCGGTACGCCTTGGCCGGGTCGTAGGTGACGCCCACCGAGAACCCGCTGGACTTGCTCGACTGGCTGGCCTGGGTATCCACCGTGTCCTGGCGGGCAATCAGGTTGATGTCCCTGCCAACCAGAGTCAGGTCCCTGCCGGCGGCCACGTCGGACGCCGCAATCGTCAGCTGGTTGCCCGCATTGATCAGCACGTTGCCCTCGCGCGAGGCAATGGCCGAGCCGACCTGGGTGGTCGACTGCTCGGCGGTGCTGCTGCTGTTCTTCGAGCTGCCGTAACCGATCGAAGCGGTGCCATTGGAGAAACCACCGGTGAAGCCGGACTTCTTCTTGCTCTCACTAGACTCGCTGCTGTGATGGTCTTCAGCGGAGGTGATCAGCACATTGTTGCCGGCGCCGAGAACGACCGTACCGGTGGCATCGACCACCGCGCCCACCGCGGTCAGGTCACGGCCGGCGGTGACGCTCACGCTCTCGCCCATCAGACCGGTGCCGATCGCATAGCTGTCGCTGCTCTCGGCATGGCGGGTGGTGGTGGTGCTCGAAAGTGTCTTCTTTTTCTTCTCGTAACTGTCCAGGCTGAAGTCATGCGTCTCGCTGGCCGAGAGCAGGTTGACGTCGCGACCGGCGGTGACACTCAACGTGCCATCCGAGCTGGCGGCCTGGGTAGCGGTCAGATTGATATCGCGGTTTGCCCTCAGCACCATGTTGTCGCCAGCCAGCAACTGGCTGCCGCGTACGGTCTCATCACTCTGGCTGATCTGCAGTGAACTGCGCTTGCCACCGGCATTGAAATCGCTGCTGCTGCTGTCCACCAGTACCTGGCTGTTGATATCACCGCCAGCCTGCAGAGCCATGCCACCGCCGGTCTTGATACGGGTTGCGGCCAGGTTGATGTCCTTGCCTGCGACCAGCAGCACATCGCCAGCGCCTTCAATCGAAGACACCGCGTGCGTGGTCTGGCTGTTGCTGGTGTGGTTGCGGCTGTCGTGGTTCAGCGCGCTGCTCTGGCCCAGCGTCTGCGCGCCCAGGTCCAGGTTGCCACCGGCAGCCAGCTGGGTGATGCCATGGGTGCCGGCATTGCGGATCTCCGCTGCCTTGAGGCCGATGTCGCCGCCAGCCACCACCGACAGCACGCCATCGCCACCGGGATTGGTGACATACAGGCCAGCCACCCGATCGAGCGTGGTCTTCTGCTGCGACAGGCGATCGCCCTGGTCCTTCCATTCCGTAGTGGTCGAGGCCACGGTGATGTTGCCGCCGGCCTTCAATGCGAGGGCATCGGTGGCCTTGACGGTACTGCCGATGATGTCGATGTCCTGCCGCGCCGACAGGCCCACCTGGGCACCGCTGATCTGGCCACCGGACAGGTTGCGGATGTTGCCGGCATCGATGCTGACCAGCTGGCGGCCGGCAATCGTGCCGCTGTTGACCAGGTCGCCGCGCAGCTTGATGTCCACTTCGGCACCGGCCAGCAGTGCGCCGTCGTTGCCAAGGTCGCCCGGCATCACCCGCAGGTAGACCTGCGGGACCAGCGCGCGGACCACCGAGCCATCAGCCAGGGTGACGTCCTTCTCCACCAGCCAGACGATGTCGCTGGTCAGCCGTGCCATCTGCTCGGCGGTGAGCGCCACGCCCGGTCGCAGGCCCCACTCGCTTGCGACCGTGGCACCGGCCTCCAGCAGCGCGCGGTACTGCTCCTCGTCGCTGGCGTGGCCGGTAAGGAAGCGGCGGCCGGTGAGCTCGCCGATCTGCTCGCGTACCAGCTTCTGCTCGTAGAAGCCGTCACCCAGGCGCTTCTGCGTCTGCGCGGGATCAAAGCCTGCACGCTGCAGCAGGTAATCGGAGCTGAGCCAATCACGGTAGCTGGCGAAGCGCGGGTCTGTTTCCACGATGTGGTTGCCACGGTTGGCGTCCACGTTGAACAGGCTGGCGGTGGGTGCACTGGCATTCGGGCTGGTGGTCACCACCACGCGCGGGTCGGTCCCGGTTGTCGTTGTAGCCTGCTTGCCCTCCACGGCGGTGTTGCCACCACTTCCGGCATGCTCCCCGGCGCGGACCGCCGCCGGGCCATTGGCATTGGCCTGCCCGGCCTGTGCCGCACTGATGTCCTGCGCCGTGCCGGCACCGCTGCCGGCATTGCCGGCCTGGCCGGGGCCCTGTGCACCGGCTGCATCCGCGCGGACACCGTCGGCCTGGGCTACCGCCTGCTGGTGGCCGCCATTGGCGCCCTGCGCCGCGCCGGCCGTGCCCGGCCCCTGCGCGTCCACGCTGCCCGCACCCTGGCCGGTGCTCTGGCCAGGCCCCTGCACGCTGCCCGCGCCCGGACCGACCGCACCCGCACCGCGGCCGCCGGTATCCAGCTGTGCCGTGCCCTTGCCACCACCGGCGTTGGGGTTGCTGCCACCGGTGTTGTCGTTGCGCAGGTTGCCGACATCGATGGTGAGCTTGCCGCCCGCCGTTATCGACGAACCCAGCGCACCGGTCTTCTCGGTGATGGGGGCCGCCTTCCAGCGGCTGGAGGAGCCACCGTAGGTGATGGACACGTTGTCGAACGTGCTGGTGCGGGTCAGCTGCTCGGCTGCGTTGATCACCTCGGACCGGTCACGGTTCAGGCCAACAATGGCCAGGTCGCGACCCGCGGCGATGTTGGCGAACCGGTTCTCCAGCCGATCGGTGCTGATCCGCATGTTGCCGCCTGCATTGATCACCGCGTTGTTGCCTGCCGAAACCACCACGTCTTCCACGGTGGTGCGGGTGGCAACGCGGGTCTTCTCGTTGCCGCTGGTGTCCTGCGGGTGGCGCTGCATGTTGATCAGCGTCGATTCCGGGTTGTCGTAATCCGGATAGGTGATGATCTGCACGCAGGTGGTGGTGCAGGTACCGTAGGCGTTGTTGTACCTGAGGGTATCGGTCACGTACTCGATCGGCGGCGAACCGGGACCGCGGGTGGACAGGTCGCGGAAGGGATCTTCCGCACCAGCGCCGAGCTGATCGGGGTTGTTGCGGTTGTCTGCACGGCCGACGTAGTAGACCGTGACGGTGCCGTCCTGCACGTTCAGGCGCTCGCGCGACGCGCGCGCACCGTACGCGCCACCGCGGGCGAAGGCGTAGGCACTGGTGTTGCTGGTCAGCCGGATGACCGCCTTGCGGATCTGCTGGCCATCCGGGGTGACATAGGGGGTGTCTTCGAGGATGTCCGACGGATCGAGGTAGTAGATCTCGTACGGCTGGTAGTTCGACGTCGCGCGGAAATCACGGTTGTTGTTGGTGGCGTTCTTGAACCAGCCGGGCTGCTCCAGCCGGACCGGTGCATGTACGGTGGTGACCTTCTCCACGACCACGTTCTCGCGGATGTTGTTCACCGCCAGCGCGGACAGGTCCAGATTGCCGCTGACCTCGATGGTGGAACCGATGTTGTCCACCTTCTGGGCACTGCCTACCGCGCCCAGGCCGTTCAGGGCGCCGCCGATCGCGGCGTCGCCATCACTGAAGATCAGGCTCTTGCCGCTGTTGGTCAGCGTGCCGACGCCCAGGTCCAGGCGCTGGCGCGCGGCGATGGTGCCTGCACGGTCCACGCCGCCGATGTTGGCGGCGAGGTTGTTGAGCGAGCCCGCCTGGATGGCGACACGGTCACCGTAGATGCGGCCGCTGCCGATGTTGTCGACGCTCGCGGCGGTGATGTGGGTGACGTTGCCGTCCAGCAGGCCGTAGTTGACGAGTGCGCCACCCGCTGCCAGGCGGGTCAGGCCGATGCTGCTGATCTCGCCGGTGGAGGCGTTGGTGATGTTGCCGGCATTGATGTTGACGTTGGCACCCGCCAGCTTGCCGCTGTTGTCCAGATTGCCCTGGATGGACAGGCTCAGCGTGCCGTTGGCCACCATTTCGCCACGGTTGGTGTGGCTCTGGCCCAGCTCCAGGGTCATGTCACCCTGCGACATCAGCCGGCCATCACCGATGATTTCGCGGGTGCGGAGGGTCTGCTGCCTGCCGGCCACCAGGGTGCCGCCGCTGTTGACCAGGGTATCGGCGCGGACATCGGAGGTCAGCGCCGCCGACACCTGGCCACCGCTGTTGTCCAGGCGCTGGTTCACCTGCAGCAGCAGGTTGTCGGCAATCACCTGGCCGTTCTGGTTGTCCAGGTTGCCGGTGGTCACCTGCAGGTTCTTGCCCTGCAAGCCCAGCGCAGGGCCATTGGCCTGACTGAGCGTATTGCGGTTGTCGATGTAACCGGCCTGCAGGTCGAGGCGGCCGGTCGCCGCCACCAGCCCGCCACTGTTGAGCAGGGCGCCCTGCAAACCGATGTCGGCATTGCCACCGGCGGTCACGCTGCCACCGCTGTTGGCCAGCTGCTGCGCGCGCAGCAGCAGGTCGGCTGCACTCACCAGCGAGCCGCCGCCACTGTTGTCGATGTTGACGGCCTGCACGTCGGCGCCGGCCTTGGCGAACACCGAGCCGCCTCGATTGTCCAGATCGCCACTGCGGATCTGCAGCGTGCCACTGCTGACGATGCCGTTGCCATTGGAAGCGGCATTGGTCAGCCGCTGTCCGGAGGTGTCGATGCTGAGCGCTGCCGCCGACTGCAGCAGGCCACCGGTGTTGTCCAGCGCACCACTGCCCAGCGCTGCATTTCCGGAAAGGCTGGCAATGATGCCGCTGCGGTTGTCCAGCGCCTGGCCGCGGGTATCCAGCTGCAGGTCGTTGGCGATGATCCGGCCACTGTTGTTGTTCAGGCCGCCGGCCGAGACCTGCAGGTGCTTGCCGGCCTGGACCAGGCCGCCGCCATTGCGCAGCAGATCGGTGCTGGTCAGCTGCAGATCCTGCCCCGCAGCCACGGTACCGCCGCTGTTGTTGATGGCCTGTGCCTCGACCAGCAGCGCGCCCCCCGCAGACAGGGTGCCCTTGTCGCTGTTGTCGAGCAGGCCGTCAACGCGCACGGTCAGCGCGCTGTTGCCATCGCTGTGCACGGTGCCGCCGCGATTGTCGAGCGTGCCCGCGCTGAGGCCTGCATCGCCCGTGGTCAGGATGCGACCACCGCGATTCTCCAGCGCATGGGTGATCGCCAAGGTGCTGCTGCCGCTGCCGGCGGCCTGGAGGGTGCCCAGGTTGTTGAGCAGTTGCGCGCTGCGCAGATCCAGCGCGCCATTGCCGGCAAGCGTGCCACCGCTGTTGTCCAGCCGGTCGCGCGCAGACACCTTCAACACATCAGTGCCGGAGGCGATGATCGAACCGCCCGCGTTGAGCAGCGTGCCGGTATCCACAGCGATGCGGGCAGCGGACAGCGTGCCATCACGCAGGTCGGTGGTTTCACCGGTCAACTGCAGGGCGCCATTGCTGAGCAGCTTGCCGCCCTGGCCATTCAAGGTGTGCGCGTTGATCGCCAGCGTGCCGGTACCGGCCTGCTGCACGGTACCGCCGGCATTGCCGAACAGTGCGCTGGTCAGGGTCAGGTCGCCATTGCTGGCGATCAGGCCGTTGCCGCCGTTGTCCAGCGAGGTGGTGGCCTGCACGGTGCTGGCCTGCGTGCCCGTCGCCAGCAGCTTGCCGTTCTGGTTGTCGAAGCGGTCGGCGTTGACGGTGAAGTGATCGGCATTGAGCGTGGCACCGCGATGGTCCACGCTCACCGCATCCAGCTGCAGTGCGCCTGCCGTGGCGATGCTGCCGCCGGCCCCGTCCAGCTGGGTGGCCTTCACGGTCAGCATGCCCTTCCCGGCATGGACGATGCTGCCTGCGGCATTGACCAGCTGCCCGGCGTCCAGGCGCAGGTTGCCGGCATTGCTGGCGAGGGTGCCACCGCCGTTGTTGAAGCGGCCCGTGACCGTGATCCGGCTGTCGGAGGTCCCTGCCGAACTCAAGGTGCCGCCTGCGTTCGACAGCGAACCGGCGTTGATCTGCTGTGCGCCGTTGGCGGCGATGGTGCCGCCGTCATTGCCGAGCGCACCACGCACCTGCAGCGACATCGCCTGGCTGCCGGTGGCGTTCAGCGTACCGGCCGTGTTGTCCAGCTGGCCGGCCTCGATGCTGACCTGCTGCGCGGCGGTGGTGCCTGCGCTGAGATCCAGGGTCTCGCCCTTCAGCTGCAGCTCGCCGTTGCTGACGATGCGACCGGCGTGGCCCTGCAGCGTGGTGGCATCGATCTGCAGCAGGTCGTCACCGGCCTGCTCGATGCTGCCGCTGCGGTTGTCCAGCGAAGTTGCCGCCACCTGCATGCCCGCGCCGCTGGCGATGACGCCCTTGTTGCTGTTGTCGAGCAGGCCATCGGCCTTGACCACCAGCCGGGCAGCGCTGTGCAGCGTGCCGCCCTGGTTGTCGATGCTGCCGGAGCTGATGCCAAGCCCACCGTTGGTCAGGATGCGGCCGCCGCGGTTGTTGATGTCCTGGCCGATGATCAGCTGGCTCGCCGCTGTACCCGCCGACTGCAGCGTGCCGCCCGCGTTGACCAGCGCGGCACTGCGCAGGTCCAGCGCGCCATTGCTGGACACGGTACCGCCACTGTTGTCGATCCGTTCGCGCGCGCTCAGCCGCAGCACGTCATTGCCGGTGGCGGTGAGCGTGCCGCCGGCGGTGATCAGGGAGCCGGTGTCTATCTCGATCCGCTTGGCGGAGGTGATACCCGCGCGCAGGTCGGTGGTGGTGTCCTTGAGCAACAGGCTGCCATTGCTGACCAGCGTGCCGCCGGTGCCGTTGAGCGTTCCGGCGTCGATCGACAGCACGCCTTCACCGGCGTGCTGCACGGTGCCGCCGGCATTGCCGAACACCGCCGCCTGGATGCTGAGGTCGCCATTGCTGGCCAGCAGGCCGCCCTCGCCGTTGTCCAGCGTGCCGACCACGTTGATCGTGCTGCCCTCGGCACCGGTCGCGATGACCTTGCCGGCGCGGTTGTCGAAGGACTGTGCGTCCAGCGCGATGCGCTCGGCCTGCAGAGTGGCACCGCGATGGTCCACACTGCCCGCCTGCAGGGTGATGCCGCCTGCGCTGGCGATGCTGCCGCCCTGGCCGTCCAGTTGCCCGGTGCGCAGCAGCAGGCCCTGGGTGCCGGCGTGGCTGAGCGTGCCCTTCACGTTGGCCATGTGGCCGGCATCGATCTTCAGCGCGGCGCCGTTGCTGGCGAGCACGCCGTTGCTGTTGTCGAACAGGCCCGCTACGTGCAGCTCGGTCGTGGCGCTGCCCGCCGAACTGAGCGTGCCACCACGGTTGGAGAGTTCGCCGGCTTCGATGCGCTGCGCACCGTTGCTGGCGATGGTGCCCGCGTCATTGGCCAAGCGGCCGCTCACCTGCAGTGCCAGCGTCCCGCTGCCGGTTGCGCGCAGCGCGCCTGCGCTGTTGTCCAGGCTGTCGGCCACGATATCGAGCTGCTCGGCCGCCACGCTGCCGCCGCGGAGATCCAATGACCCGCCCTGCAGTGACAGCGCGCGGGCGGCACCGATGCTGCCGCCCTGGCCCGACAGCGTTTGCGCCTCGATGCGCAGGTTGCCGTTGGCGGAGATCGAGCCGCTGCGGTTCTCCAGCTGCGCGGCGCGGATTGCGGATGCAGCATCACCGGCGGCAATCAACTTGCCATGGTCGTTGACGAAGCGGCCTGCGTGCACATCGACGGCCCCATTGCTGCCCAGCGTTCCGCCGGTATTGTCGAGCAGGCTGCGGGCCTGCAGCTGGAGCGCCTGGGTGCCAAGCGCACTCAGCTGGCCACCGGCGGTGGTCACGGTGTCGCCGTCGATGCTGATGCGCTGCGCGGTGGTGGTGCCGTTGCGCAGATCGAGGGTGTCGCCCTGCAGCTCCAGCGAACCGTTGCTGAGCAGGGTTCCACCGGCGCCGGTCAGGTCCTGCGTGGTGATGACCAGGCTGCCGGACCCGGCCTGCTGCACGGTTCCGCCGGCATTGCCGAAGGTACGCGTGTGGATATCCAGGTTGCCATTGCTGGCGAGGGTGCCGCCATTGCCGTTGTCCAGCGTGCCCTGCACGCGCAGCGTATTGCCGCCGGTGCCGGTGGCGATGATGCGCCCGCCGCGGTTGTCGAACCCGGTCGCCGTGATGTCCAGCTGCGCGGCAGCCAGCGACGCTCCCTGGTGATCGACCTCGGCCGCAGTGAGCTGCAGGGCGCCGGCAGTGGCGATCTGCCCCTTTGCTCCGTCCAGACGCCCGCTGTCGATGATCAGGCCGTCGCTGCCCGCATGGCTGAGCGTACCGCCGGCATTGACCAGCGCGCCGCTCTTCAGCTGCAGGTGGGCGGCATTGCTGGCGATGCTGCCGCCACTGTTGTCGAGCGTGCCGTCGACCCGGATCTGCGAAGCCGCCGTTCCCGCCGAATTGAGCGCACCGCCGCGGTTGGACAGCGCACCCGCCTGGATCTGCTGCGCGCCATTGGCGCTGATGCTGCCGCCGTCGTTGCGCAGCAGGCCCTGCACCTGCAGCTGCATCGCGTTGTTGCCCAGTGACAACAGGCTGCCGCCGCTGGTGTCCAGGCCGGTGGCCGTGATCTTCACGTCACGGGCGCGGGTGGTGCCCTTCTGCAGGTCCAGCTGCTGCCCGCTCAACTGCAGCAGGCCATTGCTGGCGATGCTGCCGGCAGCTCCCTGCACGGTGGTCGCGTCGATCTGCAGCGTGCCGGTGCCGGCATGGTCGATGCTGCCGCTCTCGTTCAGCAGGCCATCGGTCTTGATATCCAGATCGCCATTGCCGGACAGCAGGCCGCGCTGGTTCTGCAGCCGCTGGCTGGCGTGGATGCGGCTGGTGCCGGTGCCTGCGGCGATCAGCTTGCCGCCGTCGTTGATGAGGATGCCGCTGTTGATGTCCAGCGCACCATTGGCGCCCACGGTGCCGCCGCTGTTGTCCAGGGTGCGCGATACCTGCAGCTGCAGCGCATCGCCGCCGGTCGAGGTCAGCGTGCCGCCGGCGGTGGTCAGGTCTCCGGCGCGCACATCGATGCGCTGCGCGGCGGTGGTGCCATTGCGCAGGTTCAGGGTGTCGCCGTGCAGCTGCAACGTGCCGTTGCTGAGAACGGTGCCGCCCTGGCCCTGCAGGTTGGCGGTGGTGACGCGCAGGTTGCCGGTGCCCGCCTGCTGCACGGTGCCGCCGGCATTGCCGAAGGACGCTGCATCGATCTGCAGGTCGGCATTGCTGGCCAGCAGGCCACCGTCGCTGTTGTCCAGGTGATTGCGGACGTTGAGCGTGCTGGCCTGCAGCCCCGTGGACAGCACGCGGCCGCCGCGGTTGTCGAAGTCCTGTGCGCTCAGGCCGAGCTGGCGGGCGACCAGCTGCGCACCGCGGTGGTCGGCGCGGCCCAGCAGCAGGTCTGCCGCGCCGGCGGTGGCAATGCTGCCCTGCACGCCATCCAGTACCTCCGCACGCAGCAGCAGGCCCTCGCTGCCGGCGTGGTTGATGCTGCCCCGGGTGTTGACCAGGGTACCGATGTCGAGGCCGAGCCGCGTGGCATTGCTGGAGATGCTGCCCTCGCTGTTGTCGAGCTGGCCGATCGTCCAGATCGTGCCGGCACTGCCACCGTGGGCGAGGCTGCCGCCACGATTGATTGCCGATTGCGCCTGCAGCTCGAAGCCGCGGGCGAAGGTCATGCGGCCGCCACTGTTGTCAAGCTGCTGCACTTGTGCGCTGGCCGCGCCCTGGACCTGCAGGGTGCCGCGCATGTTGCGCAGCGCCTGTCCCTGCACCTGCAGGGTGCTTACCCCCAGCGTGCCGTCGCTGTTGTCCAGGCTGTTGCGGGCGCTGAGCTGCAGGTCGCCACTGGCTTCGATGCGGCCGCCGTCGTTGCCCAGCGTTCCTGCGATGTTGAGCACGCCGGCCGCCAGCGGTGGAAGTGGCGTGACCGGCGGGGTGCCGCCGCCGGTGCCGGGAGTGCCGGTGCCGGGAGTGCCAGTGCCCGGGGTACCCGTGCCCGGAGTGCCGGTACCTGGCGTACCCGTGCCTGGCGTACCCGTACCCGGCGGGGTGCCGGTGCCGGTGCCTGGCGAAACACTGGACACGGTGCCGATACGGCCCTGCAGGTTGCTGAGGTCGGCGGCCTGCAGCTGCAGCGCCTGCGTTCCAAGCTGTTCGATGCTGCCGCCGCGGTTGCGCAGCGCATCGGCATTCACTTCGATGCGTCGCGCATTGAGCGTGCCGCCACTATTGTCGACATCTGCCGGGGTCTGCACGCGCAGCTCGCGCTCGGCACTGAGCGTGCCGGCATTGGCGATGCCCGCGCTGGCGTCGATGCGCAGGTCCTGCTGCGCATGCATCGCGCCAGTGTTCTGCAGCCGGCCGTCGGCGGTGACCACCAGCTCGCCGGCCTGGGCACCGATCTTGCCGGCATTGCTTACGCCCACGCCATGTTCGTTGCCGACCAGCCAGATGCGGTTGGCATACATGCCGCCCAGCGCGCCCACATCCAGCGCGAAGGTGGGCGCGGCGGACGTGGGCTTCTGCTGCTGCACGCTGCTGTGGTCGGCACTGACCACGTTGCTGCCCAGGCTGGCCTGCAGCTGGTTGGCCCAGATGCCGGCATTGACCTGCAGCGAGCGGGTGATGATGTCGGTGTAGTCGGCGCGGCTGGTATCCAGGCCCGTGCCACCGACCCCGATGCTGCCGCCTTCCACGCGATAGCCTTCCAGCACGCCATTGCTGACGATCGGCGTGCCGGTGGTCAGGGTCACCCGGCTGGCGTTGAGGAAGCCCGCGCCATTGACCTGGATCCCGGCCGGGTTGGCGATGACCACCTGCGCGCGGGTACCGGCAACTTCCACGTAGCCATTGAGATGGCTGGGATTGCTGCTGTTGACCTCGTTGAGGATGACGCGGGCGGTGCCGGTGGCCAGCCACGGATTGCCCTGTACCCAGCCGCCCAGCTGGGTCTGCACGTCGCCGCGCGAGTTGTTGAGGATGACGCCCTGCTGGCCGACATCGAACTGCTGGTAGGAATTGCGCGACACGCCGCCAGCGCTGGGCGTGGTGATATTCACCTGCGGCGTGCCATTGGCCGAGGTGATCACCGTCGGGCGCTGGTTTGCCGGTGCGCCGGGATCGGCGGCAATACGGCCCGGGTCGGCCGGCGCCTGCTGCGCCGACAACGGCTGCACCAGCCCCACCCATCCCAGCACCAGCCACAGCGCGAAACTGATCGGACGCAGGGTGCCGACCGCGTGGCCCTCTCGACTGTCGGCACCACCGCGGGCGGCGTTGACCAGCTCGGACGCCACCTGCATGACCCCGAGCGTACGGTTGAAGACCAGACGGTAGACTTTGTTCACGGCGCTGATTCCTTTCGGTGCTGTTGGGTTGTGCGCGCAGCGGTCTGCGCGTTACCGCATCGTGCTGGCCGCGCCGGGAACAGCGCGGGCCAGCTGTATGCAGGCGTCAGAACGAGATGCCCAGGTTCATTCCAAACGTGGTGTAGGCGGTCTGGAAACCGCGCGGCCTGGACAACGGGCTGCCGACAAAGGCGTCCCAGTTGACATGGCGGGTGCCGCCGCGAAGTCCGAGTGCGGTACCAGTAAGCCGGTCACCCAGCAGCCGGGCCGTGGACGGGCCGGCGACACGCCCGTGATCAACGGCGACGTAGGCTTCCACGCCACTGCCCAGGGGCACGCCCACTTCATTGCGCAGCAACCAGCCACGTTCACCGGTCAGCGACATTTCGCCATCAAAGCCCCGCACGGTGTAGCGGCCACCAATCGAGAACCGATCCTGCGGCACCAGCGGAGAGCGGTTCCACTGCGCGCGCCAGCTGCCGACGTAGCGCAGGCTCTGCTTGCCCCACTGCAAGGGCAGCACCAACTGCGCGTCCGCGGTATAGATGCGGCCATGCGCCGTACCTTCGCCAAAGGCCTCTTCCGGCGCACGCAGCGCGTTGAAGGCGCCGGTACCCTTGCGGTACGCCAGGTTCACATCCAGGGTCGCCTTGCCGATGAAGTGACGGTGGCCCAGGCCCAGCTCCCAGCCCGCCATGCGGCGGCGCTGCACTTCGATCTCGGTATCGTTGATGAAGTTGTCCGATTCGCGGTACCAGCCGCGCGCGTACATGCTGGTCTTGGCGCGCGCGTTGCGGAACAGCATGCGCGTCAGGCGCAGCTCGGCGTTGCGGCTGGAGCCGCTGTAGACGTAGTTCTCGAATGCGCCGGCAACGGTCTGCTCATAGTCGAAGTTGCTGGCGTTGGCGCCCAGCAACCATCCGCCCAGCGGCACGCTGTAATGCACCGCCCAGCTGTCGGTGCCACGCTCACTGCCGTTGAGTACCGATTTGCCCACGTTGATGTAGAACAGATCGCTGAGACCGGCCGCGTTGTCCACCGACACTGTGGTACCCGCCTGCATCTTGCCGGTGGACTGGCTCCCGGCATCGTCCAGTGTCAGGTTGACCCGTACCAGGCGCGCCTGCTGCCAGCTGATCACCAGGTCGCTCTCGCCCGGCTTGGCCGCCGCGCCGTCGGCCGGGGGCGCGATCTGGATGTCCACTGTCGCGGTCGGCACGCGCTGCAGGTTTTCCAGCGCCTGCTCGATGTCACGCAGGTTCAGTACTTCGCCGCGTGCCACCCGCACCGCGTTCCAGATGGCGGGGGTACGGCCTTCGCCGTCGGCGAAACGGATGGCATTGACGCGTCCCGGCACGACCGTGAGCGTCAGGATGCCGGTCTTCAGGTCCTGCGGCGCGGCGAGAATGCGCGTGGTGACGTAACCGCGTTCGATGATCGCGTTCTGCACGCGCTTCATCACGATGTCCACGCCGGCAGTACCCAGACAGCGCCCGGTTGCGGGGTCGCTGCGCGGATCGGCTGCCGCCAGTGCCCAACGGAAGCGTTCGGCCAGATCGCCCTGCAGCACGATGCTGTTGATGGTGAAGCAGGGTGATTCGTCAGCCGGCAGATGGCCGAGGTCTTCGGTGGCCGGCTGCAGCCGGACATCCGGCGTGGATTCCTGTTGTTCCCGCAGCGCGCGCTCGCGCTCCTGCTGCCGCAGCAACTCCTGCTCCGGTGACACCACCTGCGCCCAGGCCGGTGCCTGGAAACCGGTCATGGCCAGTGCCACAGCCACGGACAACCGCCACTGCAACGCGCGGCTGCGTACATTACGTCCCTGTTCCACGATGCTTTCTTCCCTGCGGATGGCTGCCAGTCCGACCAATATTCGGCTGGAAGAGGCAGCACTTTAAGGGAATCGCAGGGCAGGCGACAGGGCCGGCACGCCGCGCGGGCCAGGGCTTCCCAGGCAAAGTGTGATGTCCGACGGAGAGCCTTCCGCTGGCTGGCAGCGCCCGGAATCTGTCCCGGGTCTGCCAGCGTGCCTGCCAACGCCGGCAGCACTGGGGCCGCCGGTGGTGGCCGCCCGCCACTGCGTACGGCGCAGGAGTGGCGGGACGTCCGCGAAACCGTGAACCCGATCAGGCCTCGTACGCGGACTCGCCGTGCGAAGTCACATCCAGGCCGGTGCGCTCGGCTTCCTCGGTCACGCGCAGGCCGACCACGCTGCGCACCACCAGCAGGATCAGCGTGGTCACCACTGCCGACCAGACCACCGTCAGGCCAACACTAACCACCTGCACCCACACCTGATGCGCGATATCCAGATCGGCCTTGGTGCCGCCCAGCGACTGTGCACTGAACACGCCGGTGAGAATCGCGCCGACGATGCCGCCGACACCATGCACACCGAACACGTCGGCGGTGTCGTCCACCTTCAGCAGGCGCTTCAAACCGGTCACGCCCCACACGCAGACCACGCCGGCGACGAAGCCGATGATGATCGCGCCGAGCGGGCCGACGGTGCCGCAGGCCGGGGTGATGCCGACCAGACCGGCCACCGCACCCGAGGCGGCGCCCAGTGCCGACGGCTTGCCCTTGCTGATCGCTTCCACCAGCGTCCAGCCAAGCACCGCAGCGGCGGTGGCCAGCACGGTGTTGAGGAACGCCAGCGAGGCGACGGTATCGGCCGCAGCAGCGGAGCCGGCATTGAAGCCGAACCAGCCGACCCACAGCAGCATCGCGCCGATGTAGGTGAACGGCACGTTGTGCGGCTTCAGCGCGGTCTGCCCGTAGCCCAGCCGCTTGCCGACGAACCACGCGGCGACCAGGCCGGCAACACCGGCATTGATGTGGACCACGGTGCCGCCGGCGAAGTCGATCGCGCCCATTTCACCCAGGTAGCCGCCACCCCACACGATGTGCGCCATCGGGATGTAGCTGAGGGTGAACCACAGCGCCGAGAACAGCAGCACCGCGCGGAACTTGATGCGTTCGGCAAAGGCGCCGACGATCAGTGCGGTAGTGATGCCGGCGAAGGTCGACTGGAAGGCGACGAACAGGTAGTCCGGCAGGCCCTTGATCGGCGTGTTGCCGACCGAGTCGGGGGTGAAGCCCTTGAGGAAGGCGAATTCGGTGAACGAGCCGAAGAACGGATTGCCGGCGCTGAACACCGCGCTGTAGCCATAGGCCACCCACAGCAGCAGTACCAGCGAGAACACCACCAGGATCTGGCTGAGCACCGACAGCACGTTCTTCGAACGCACCAGGCCGCCATAGAACAACGCCAGGCCCGGCACCACCATCAGCAGTACCAGCAGGGTAGAGGTCAGCATCCAGGCCACGTCGCCATGGTCGTAGGCAGCGGCGGCTTCGGCGACGGCAGGTGCGGCCGCCGCGGCGACCGGATCCTGCAGCGGTTCGACCGCTACGGTTTCGCTGGGCAGCGGCGACACCTGGGCCTGCGCATGGGCAGTTCCCGGCCAGGCGCCAGCAGCCAGCGCACTGAGCAGCATCAACAGGCACACCAGATGGAACCGGGCTTGCCACCCGGTGAGAAGGCGCATCTTCATGGGGGAGTCTCCGGAAGGGGGTTACAGCGCGTCGGCACCGATTTCGCCGGTGCGGATGCGGATGACCTGTTCGACGGCGGTGACGAAGATCTTGCCGTCACCGATCTTGCCGGTGCCTGCCGACGACTGGATCGCTTCGATCACCGCATCGGCACGCTCGTCGGTGACCACGGTTTCGATCTTGATCTTGGGCAGGAAATCGACCACGTACTCGGCACCGCGATACAGCTCGGTGTGGCCCTTCTGGCGACCGAAGCCTTTCACTTCGGTCACGGTGATGCCCGACACGCCGGCATCGGACAAGGCCTCGCGGACCTCGTCGAGCTTGAACGGTCGGATGATGGCGGAGATCAGTTTCATGCGCATGTCCCGATGGTGGATGGGGCCAGCGCGCCAGCGCGCGATGGCATCAGGCAACCACGGGCCATCGTGGCGATGGCCGTGGCTGTTGCACCGGACACGTACTGGGCCGGGACGGCCGTGCCTCTCTCCTTGCACGACCGACGCGGGAGGGAGGGCGGCCCTGGTCGCGTATCCGGTCTCTCTCTTGCCCCTGGGTTGGGGTCAGAGCCCTTTCGCGGTGCGAAAAGGATCCGACCCCGTGCAACGACGGCTCCCCAGCCGCCCGATCAGCTGGCGTAGTACAGCTGGTATTCCAGCGGGTGGGTGGCCGCGCGGAACTTGGTCACTTCCTGCATCTTCAGCGCGATGTAGCCGTCGATGAAGTCATCGCTCATCACGCCGCCGGCCTTCAGGAACTCACGGTCCTTGTCCAGCGCTTCCAGCGCCTGGTCCAGCGAGGAGCAGACCTGCGGAATCAGCTTCTCTTCTTCCGGCGGCAGGTCGTACAGGTCCTTGTCGCTCGGTGCGCCCGGGTCGATCTGGTTCTTGATGCCGTCCAGGCCGGCCATCATCAGCGCGGTGAAGGTGAGGTAGCCGGACTGGATCGGATCCGGGAAGCGCATTTCGATGCGGCGTGCCTTCGGGTTGGACACCCACGGGATGCGGCACGAAGCCGAACGGTTGCGGGCCGAGTAGGCCAGCATCACCGGTGCTTCGTAGCCCGGCACCAGGCGCTTGTAGCTGTTGGTGCCCGAGTTGGCGAAGGCGTTGATGGCCTTGGCGTGCTTGAAGATGCCGCCGATGTACCACAGCGCCATCTGGCTCAGGCCGCCGTAGCCGTCACCGGAGAACAGGTTGGTGCCGCCCTTGGACAGCGACTGGTGCACGTGCATGCCGCTGCCGTTGTCGCCGACGATCGGCTTGGGCATGAAGGTGACGGTCTTGCCGTTGCGGTGCGCCACGTTCTTGATGACGTACTTCATGCGCAGCAGTTCGTCGGCCTTCTGCACCAGGGTGCTGAACTTGGTGCCGATCTCGCACTGGCCGGCGGTGGCCACTTCGTGGTGCTGCACTTCCACTTCGATGCCGACCTGTTCCAGGGTCTTGCACATTTCAGCGCGCAGGTCGTGCAGGGTGTCGGTCGGCGGAACGGGGAAGTAGCCGCCCTTCACGCCCGGACGGTAACCGCTGTTGGCGCCGTCGTACTTGGCGCCGCTGTTCCATGCCGCTTCTTCCGAATCGACCTGGAAGAAGGTGTGGCCCATTTCATTGGCGAAGCGGACCGAATCGAAGATGAAGAATTCCGGCTCCGGGCCGAAGAACGCGGTTTCGGCGATGCCCGAGGACTTCAGGTACGACTCTGCGCGCTTGGCGATGCCGCGCGGGCAACGGCCATACGGCTGCATGGTGGCCGGATCGAGGATGTCGCAGCTGATCACGATGGTCGGATCGGCGTAGAACGGATCGACGTAGGCGCTGGCGGTATCCGGCAGCAGCACCATGTCCGATTCGGCGATGCCCTTCCAGCCGGCGATCGAGCTGCCATCGAACATCTTGCCTTCTTCAAACAGCGACGGCTCGACGATGCTGACCGGGAAGGTCACGTGCTGCTCGACACCGCGCATGTCGACAAAACGCAGGTCGACGAACTCGATCTGGTTGTCCTTGATCAGCTTTTCTACGTTTTCCACGGACATCGGTACGACCTCGGATGGGGATGAATGCCTGCTGAGGTAGAGCAACGACCGTGCCAACTTTTGGTCACCTTCAAGTCATTGATTTTAAAGAGTCCGCCCCGGATCGGTGCAGAACAGCGCGCACCAAACGGGTGCACCGAGGACCAGACGCACCCGTTTGGTGCGGCATGGATCGTCTATTCTTTCGACCTTCTATCGCCGCCCGCACCCGCCCTGTCCATGTCCGATCTGCTCTCTGCCCTGCTGCTGGGCATCCTCGAAGGCTTGACCGAATTCCTGCCGATCTCCAGCACGGGCCACCTGCTGATCGCCCAGCACTGGCTGGGCGCGCGATCGGACTTCTTCAACATCATCATCCAGGCCGGCGCGATCCTGGCGGTGGTGCTGGTGTTCCGCCAGCGCCTGCTGCAGCTGGCCACGGGCTTCGGGCAGCGTGAGAACCGCGACTACGTGTTCAAGCTCGGTGCCGCCTTCCTGGTAACCGCGGTGGTCGGCCTGGTGGTGCGCAAGGCCGGCTGGTCGCTGCCGGAAACGGTCAGCCCGGTGGCCTGGGCGCTGATCATCGGCGGCATCTGGATGCTGCTGGTGGAGGCCTACACCGCACGCCTGCCCGACCGCGACCAGGTGACCTGGACGGTGGCCATTGGTGTTGGCCTGGCACAGGTGGTGGCCGGTGTGTTTCCCGGCACTTCGCGCTCGGCCTCGGCCATCTTCCTGGCCATGCTGCTGGGCCTGAGCCGCCGCGCCGCCGCCGCCGAGTTCGTGTTCCTGGTCGGCATTCCCACCATGTTCGCCGCCAGTGCGTACACCTTCCTGGAACTGGCCAAGGAAGGAAACCTGGCCAGCGAGAACTGGACCGAGGTGGGTGTGGCCTTCGTTGCCGCGGCCATCACCGGCTTCGTCGTAGTGAAGTGGCTGATGGGTTACATCAAGTCGCACACGTTCACCGCGTTCGCGCTCTACCGCATCGCGCTGGGCGCCGCGCTGCTGCTGTGGTTGCCCTCCGGCAGCTGAACAGCGCCGGGGCGCGGTAACCCCGTTGCCGGCCCCACCCCGTTTCCCCCACGGTTCCCCAAGGAGAATCACCATGAACCGCAAGCTCACCCTGCTCCTCCCGCTGGCCCTGCTGGCCGCCTGCAGCCAGACCCCGGCCCCGGCCGGCACCGGCGGCGACGACGTTGCTCCGGCCGCCGCCAAGGCAGCAGACCAGCAGACGCTGGCGCACCTGGACGCGCAGCGCCTGCAGAGCCAGCACTGGCTGCTGCAGCAGGCCACCGCAGCCGACGGCAAGCGCATCGACGCGCTGTTCGCACGCGAAGACAAGCCGGTCACCCTGGACTTCGCTGATGGCCGCCTGTCGGTCAGCAACGCCTGCAACCACATGGGTGGCGGCTACACCCTGGCCGACGGCAAGCTGAGCGTCAGCGCGATGGCCTCGACCATGATGGCCTGCACCGACAAGGCGCTGATGGCGCTGGACGAGGCCGTGTCGAGCCGCCTGCAGGGCGAGCTGAAGGCCGAACAGGACGCCGACGGCAAGCTGACCCTGACCACCGCCAAGGGCGATGTGCTGGTGTTCAACCCGGAGCCGACCGCTGAAACCCGCTACGGCGGCGCCGGCGAAACCGTGTTCCTGGAAGTGGCCGCCAAGACCCAGAAGTGCTCGCACCCGCTGATCCCGGACTACCAGTGCCTGCAGGTGCGTGAGGTCAAGTTCGACGACAAGGGCCTGAAGCAGGGCGAGCCGGGCAAGTTCGAGAACTTCTACGGCAGCATCGAGGGCTACACCCACGAAGACGGCGTGCGCAACGTGGTGCGCGTGAAGCGCTACGACGTGAAGAACCCGCCGGCCGATGCGCCGTCGCAGGCGTACGTGCTGGACATGGTGGTCGAGTCGGCCATCGAGAAGAAATAAAACGATGGAAGGGCGGCCGAAAGGCCGCCCTTCTTCGTTGGCGGTAGAGCCGGCCGCTGGCCGGCTGCCCCTTTTCATGGTGGCTCGACTCTACGGAAGCAAAGCCGGCCAGCGGCCGGCTCTACCCATCGTGCCGCTCAGCCCAGCGCCGGGTTCAACGTGTAGGTGCCATGCAGTGCGGCTTCGGCCAGCACGTGGCCGTGCATGGCGCGGTAGGCATCGGCGGCGGTGAAGCGCGCCGGCAGATCGAGCGAGGCCACGTCCAGCGCAAATACGCGGAAGAAATAGCGGTGCACGCGTTCGTCGTTGAACGGCGGATACGGGCCGTCATAGCCCAGGTAATCGCCGGCCATGTCCGGGTTGCCGGCGAACCAGCCGGTGAAGTCGTTCAGGCCCTGGCGGCTGCCCGCCGGGCCAGCCGGTGCGGTCTTGCCCTTGACCACGAAGCCGTCGCTGCAGCTGCCTGCTGCGATCTCCTGCACCGAGGCCGGGATATCAGCCATCACCCAATGCACGAAATCGCAGCGCGGCTGATCGCGCGGCACGGTCATGTCCGTACGGCCGACCGTTTCAGGCACGGTCGGCACGTCCGGGTCCACGCACACCAGCAGGAACGAACGCGTGCCTTCCGGCGCGCCGTTCCAGGCCAGGTGCGGATTGCGGTCCGGGGCGAAGCCGGCGGCATCGCCGGCGGCGAACTCGCGGTCGATCGGTGCACCGTTGGTCAGGCTGTGACTGCTCAATTGCATCGGACGCTCCTCACTCTTCCGGGTAACCCAGGCGCACCGCAATCGGGGTGAGCAGGGCGAAAGCGGCGCTCATCACGTCGCGGTAGTTGCGCCAATGGCCAGGCGGCAGGCGCGGTGCACCCAGCTGCGCCGCCGGCGGCATCGGCCGCTCGAACAGGCGGCCGAGCAGTTCAGCCATTGCCTGCGGATCGTTGCCGATATGGTCGATGCGCAGCAGTACATGTGGGTACAGGTCTTCCTCATGCAGCGTGGCGACCTGGGTCAACGCACGCGCCAGCCACTCACCGGCTTCGGCCAGCGAGGTCATCGCAAGCGGCGCGGCGGCGCCGTAGGCCACCCAGTCCAGCAGCATGTCGCGCGGGTCACGCAGCACCAGCAGCAGGCGGCCCTGCGGCAGCTGCGGGCGCAGCGCCCACAGCAGGGCGTTGTCCCACCACAGCAACCAGTCGATCACGGTGTCGTTCTGCAGGCCACGTGCCGGCAGCTGTTCGCGCCAGCGTTCCACCAGCCGCTCCGGGGTCAGCACGCCCGAGGCCAGATCCTGCAGCGTGTGGTAGTTCTGGAACGCATCATCGGGCGGCGTGTTGGTGTAGCGGTCACTGCGCAGCACCGGGCTGGCGGCGGCCAGGCCGGTCGCCACGCGCTCCACGCCCGAACCCGGTGCGCCCCACAGGAAGATCGGCGCGGAGGTGGCATCACCGTCGATATCGCCCTTGTCCGGCCAGCTCGGCGGGGCCTTGGCCTGCGGCGGCAGCGGCAGGCGCTGCGGCGCCTGGTCGGCTTGCAGCGCCATCCACGTACGCAGCGCTTCCTGCGGCTGCGCGGCACGGTCCTGGATCTCGCCCATCCACGTCCGCAGATCGGCGCGATGGCCTTCCGGCGCCAGGTCGATCAGTGCCTGCACGCGAGCCACGGCAGCGGCCGGATCCCGTTGCAGCAGGCCTTCAACCAGGCGGGTTTCGCCACTGACACGACCCGGCTCCTGGCTGACGATGCGCTCGGCAATCGCTTCGGCCTGCGCATGTTCACCGGCCATGTCGTGCAGGCGCAGGCGTGCCTCAAGTGCCGGCAGATGCTCGGGCATCGCTGCCATCCAGCGCTCGACAGCGGTCACCGCACTTTCGCTGCCCACCTGCTCGATCGCCAGCCGCGCCAGCCACACGTCGTGCAGCTGGTCATTGTTTTCCAGCACCGCGTCCAGTCGAGCACGTGCTTCATCCTCACGCCCCAGGCGCTGCCATGACATCAGCAGCAGCTGCAGCATCTGGCGGTCATCCGGCTGCGTTTCCAGCAGCGGCAACAGGTACTCCAGCGCCTGCAGCGGCTGGCCGCTGCGCAGCGACAGCTCGCCGGCCAGGCGACGCATCGCCGGCACGTCCATCTGCGGCTGCTGCAGGGCCACTTGCATCGCTTCGGCCGCAGCCGGCACATTGCCTTGGCGCAGCGCCAGCTGCACCACCAGGCCGTGCAACGAGGAAAGCGACGGGTTCAGTTCCAGCACGCGACGGAACGACTGCTCGGCGAACGCCAGCATGTCCTTGCCCAGATAGGCAAAACCCAGTGCATACAACACGCGGGGATCGTCCGGCAACGCCTTGCTGGCGGCCGACAGCAGCGACAGCGCGCGATCCGCATCGCCGCGGCGCAGGGCAACCATGCCGTCGATGGTCAGCAGCTCCGGGTGATCCGGCTCGACGCGCGACGCCAGCGTCGACACGCGCGCCGCTTCGTCGAAGTCGTTGCGGCCGATCGCCAGGTGCGCCTGCATCAGGTAGGCGGAGAAGGAATTCGGATCGAGGCCGGTGGTGCGCGCCAACGCCTCGTCAGCACCTTCGAACTGGCGCAGGGCCAGCAGCAGGCCGGCCTGCTGCAGGTGCAGCTGGGCATCGTCCGGGGCCAGGCGCAGCGCCTCCTGCAGGGCGTCCATCGCGTGCTCGGCGTTGCCCTGCTGCTGCAGCGCAAGCGCCAGCCAGCGGTGGGCTTCGGCCAGGCCGGGTTCATCACGGGTCCACGCCTGGGCCAGCTGCACGGCCTGGTCGGCCTGGTTCTGGCGCAGCGCTTGGATGATCTGGTCTTGCATGGCAGTCCGCTTCAAGTGCAAACCCGCATTGTAGCGGCCCGCACGCCGGTGCCGGTTCAGCCCTGCAGCACCCGCTGCAGGCGCTGTGCCACCCAGCGCTCGGAGAAGCCATCACCCCGCCAGTTTTCGAGGAAGCCGCAGTGGCCTCCCCAGCAGGCCGTTTCCAGGTGTGCCTGGCGCGGCAGCTGCCAGTCGCTGAAGGTCACATACGGGATCACCGGGTCATCCTGGGCCATCAGGATGTCGGCCGGCACCTGCAGGGTGGACAAGCGGTCACCGGCAATCGAGTAACCGTCGAAATAGGCCTGCAGCGAGCCGAAGCTGGTGTGCCGTTCGACCAGCCATGCGGTCAGCGCGCGGATGTCCAGCTTCAGCACGCGGTCGTCGCAGTCGCTCAGCTCGGGGAACAGGTCACGCTTGCGCCGCAGCGAACCGGCCCATTTGCGCCGGAAGTACCAGTCGTACATTGCCGGGCCGTTCTCGATGCTGTCCATGGTCAGCGCCGGGTCCAGCACCGGGCACACCGAGGCCACGCGCAGCAGCGGCACGCCGGCCGCCGGCGCACGCAGGGCCAGGCGCAGCACGAAGTTGCCACCCAGCGAGTACCCGGCGGCCACCAGCGGCAGCTGCGGCCAGCGCTGGGCGATGTCACCCGCGGCATGTACCACTTCGTCGATCAGGTTGGAGTGGAAGATGCCGGGGTTCAGATGATGGGTGTTGCCGTGGTCGCGGAAGTTCAGGCGCACCACATCGAAGCCCTGTTCGATCATGCGCGCGGCCGCCATGCGCATGTAGCTGGATTCGGCACTGCCCTCCCAGCCGTGCAGCAGCAGGGCGATGCCCTTGGGCTCGCGACCTTCGACATGGCTGTGCCAGCCCTGCAGGCGCACGCCGTCGCCGCCATCCAGGATCAGCTCTTCGCTGACCGCGCCGGTGGCCGCCAGCAGCAGCAGGCCGCGCTGCAGGCGCATGCGGCTGGAGCTGAGCATCGACTGCAGGTGCGGATTGCGCAGCCAGCGTGGCGGCTGGTAGTCGGACGCATGCAGCGTCGGCGTACCGGCGTCCAGGACGGGTGGCGGGATCAGGGCCACCGCATCCTCACTGCGTGCTCATGGCCGCCACGATGCGCGCGCGCGAGGTTTCCGCGATGCGCCGACGGCCTTCCAGGTCCTGGGTACCGATCGGCTCCAGGAAATGCACTTCGGTATGCCGCGCCGGCTCACCGAGCAGGCGCAGGAAATTGGCGGCGAAACTCTCGCCTGGACCAAACGCGACGATGGTCTGTGCGTCGCCCTTCGCCCCGTACACCAGCGCAACCGGCTGCACCGGCACGCCGGTTTCAACTGCGGCCTGGAAGATGCGGGCATGGAACGGACCCACTTCGTGGCCGCCACGGGTGCGCCCTTCCGGGAACACGCCCACCGCCTTGCCGGCACGCAACCGGTCGGCCATCACCTGCATCACCCCACCGAGCGATTCGGTGTTGCCCCGCTGGTGGAAGATGGTCTGCCCGCGCGCGGCCAGCCAACCGACCAGCGGCCAGCTGGCGATCTCGCGCTTGGCAACGAAGCCCATCATGCGCTGGCTGTGCAGGATGGAGATGTCGACCCAGCTGACGTGGTTGGCGACGAACAGCACCGCGCCCGGCAGCGGCCTGCCGACCTGCGACAGGCGGAAGCCGAAGATCCACATCAACCCGCCCTGCCACCAGTTCACCACTTTGGCCCCGAACGTATCCTCGCCCACGCGCAGCTCGCCCCACGGCGGCAGCATGCCGATCAGGATCAGCGGCAGGAACACGGTGATGTGGACCAACAGCAGCGGTACGCGGTACAGGTAACGGCACACACGCGCCACGCCGCCACGGGGGGCCGGAGTGGGGGAAGTCATCCGCGCACGATACCGGAGCGCCGCAGCAGCTGCCAGCCGATTTAGGCCATAACCGCCATTGACCGGGGCAATCGGCGGGGAACGCTGGGTTCCGCTGCCGTCAACGCGCCCTCCGGGGGCTCAACCGTGACCGGCGGCCACCACTGCCAGGGTCAACCGCGAGATGCACACCAGCCGCCCCTGCTCATCCTCGATGCGGATCTCCCACAGCTGGGTGCTGCGGCCCACGTGCAGCGCGCGGGCGGTGCCGGTGACCGTACCCGAACGCACGGCACGCACGTGGTTGGCATTGATCTCCAGGCCCACGCAGATCTGCTTTGCGGTATCCACGCACAGGTTGCCGGCGCTGCTGCCCAGGGTTTCGGCCAGCACCACCGAGGCACCGCCATGCAGGATGCCGTAGGGCTGGCGGGTGCGCTCGTCCACCGGCATGGTGGCCTGCAGCCAGTCGTCGCCGACCGCACTGAAGATGATGCCCAGCGATTCAATGGCCGTGTTGCGACTGAGCGCGTTGAGCTGCTCGATGGAAACGGCTTCGCGGAATACCTGGGTCATGCGGCACCTTCAAAGAATGGGAACGAGGCCGGCACCGAATGCGGTCAGCATGCGCACCAGCAGCCACTTCGGCCCCACGTTGACTTCGGGGAAGTCACCGACGGCGCTGTAGCAGCGATGGAAATCCGGGTCCTGCCTCGGCAGCGGCCGTGGGCAGTCCGGGCCGGGCTTGAATTCATAGTCGGTGGCGTAGCGCCACGGCCAGAAGTCGAGGATCGGCAGCGCTTCGGAGGCCTTGCCGACGCTGTAGTTCAGCCCCGACAGCACTGGCGGCTTCGCCCGCGGCGCCACCGTCCACGAGTTCTGCGGGTGGATGTCGCGCAGGATGCTCTGGGCGAGTTCCTCGGCAAAGGCCGGGTCGTCGATGATCACCGCGCCTTCGGTGTTGTAGTTCTCGCTGCGCGGATCGAAGTTATGGGTGCCGACCACGCCGATGCGGCGATCGACCACCAGCGACTTGGCGTGCAACCCCATGCGCGCGCCCTTGCGGGTGACCGGCAGTGGCTTGTTGACTGCCTTGCTGCCAAGGAACGACGGCCGCGTCTCGGTGCGCAACAGCCGCGTTTCGACCTCGCTGCCCGCGGCACGGCGGCGCGCGCGCGCGTTGTCATAGGCACCGTCGCTGTGGCGGTGGTTCACCGGACCCTGCTTGCCGGTCCCGCTGGAGCCGCCATCGCGGCCACCACCCGCATTGCTGCCCGCCGCGCTGCCACCGATCAACGGATTGCGGCCACTGTCATCCACGCCATCAGGCGCGGCGATCGGGTCGGGCAGCAGATTGCGGTAGTCGACCGGTGCGTCCAGCGGGAACGGCTTGTATTCGAAGATGTTGAAGCCCAGTTCGCGCATGTTGCGCCGCTTGTACTTGTACGACAGCGCATACACGATGGGGTTGTCGGTGGCCGCCAGGCTGTTGCTGGACACCACCACGCGCGGCGGCTGCGGGCGCTTGCGCAGCTCACGGAACAGCTTCTGCGCCGGCTTGGACAGCACCAGGTACGGCGTCTGCAGGATCACTTCCTTCTGCGCACCGGCAATGAGTGCGTCCAGCTGCGGCTCGGTCACGTGCTGGCCCGCCAGCGGGGCATCGGCCTTCTCCCGGCGGTGCTTGCGCGGCAGGTCGGCGACGTAGCGCACCGAGGCCACCGGCAGCGCGGTATCCACGAAGGAACGGGTGACGAAGTCCATGTCATTGGCTTCGGCGCTGACCCGCTGCACCCGCTCGGGACGGCGGAAGGTGGCCGGGGGCAATGTGGGCACCCCCTGGCGCAGCAGGGTACGGCCCACGTCGTTCAGGCGTTCGGCCGGCACGCTGCGCTGCGCGCGCCAGAACGCATCGAAGTTGGCGGCCATCGCCCGCGCTTCCGGTCCGGCGATCAGCACATCGCGGTCGCGGAAGTTGTACTCGTGGTCCCAGTCGTAATAGTCGTCCTGGTAGTTGCGGCCACCGACCACGCCGATCGCATCGTCGATCACCAGCAGCTTGTTGTGCATGCGCTGGTTGAAGCGACGGAAGCAGCACAGCACGCTGCCGGCGTAGTCGAAATAATTCAGGCGCGCCTTGCCGAAGGTCGGGTTGTAGACCCTCAGCTGGAAATTCTGGTGGGCACCGGACAGCGCGCCGAGGATCTCCAGGTCGGAGATCGCCGAGAGCTGGTCGATCAGCACCCGCACCTTGACCCCGCGCCGGGATGCGGCCAGCAGCTCGTCGATGACCAGGCGGGCGCTGTCGTCCTTGTCGAAGATGTAGGTCTGCAGGTCGATGCTGCGGGTGGCGCTGCGCAGCAGGTTGAGCCGCGCGACCAGGGCGCCCTCGCCCTCATCCAGCAGGGTGGCGTAATGCTGCGGCCGTTCCGGAGTGGATTCGGTGAACGCCCGGCCGGCCAGGGCCCGTAGGGGCGAATCCAGCGCACAACGGTCAGCACGCTGGCAATCGACCTGGGTCGAGCGCGCCTGCACGGCGATGGCCTCGGCCCGGTCGCGCTCGGCATGCGAAAGCGATGCACAACCACTGCCCAGCAACACGGTTGCCAGCGCCAGTACACGCAGCAGGTGGTTCACGGTTTAGGCGCCTCGCTCAGGCGCGCACGCAATACGAAAGTCACTCGGTCACTCAAGGCAAGCTGCCAGCTTTCCATGCCATACCGGCCTCGTTGCACGGTACCGCGGCTGACGACGTCGCAATCATAGCCGGGTCGGGCGCAGTCCGCCTTCTCGACCTTGAGCGACTCCGGGTGGCTGATCCCACGCAGGGTCAACCTGCCGTTGATGTCGCCCCCGTCCTCCACGGTCTCCGGCCAGTACGGCAGGGAGTCGAACTCGACCACCGGATGGCGGCCGGCATCGAAGAACTCCTCACCGCGCATCCAACCGGTGTAGCGCGGCTTGCCGGGAATCTCGACCGAGCGCGTGAACATCTTCAGGTGCACCTGGTGGCGGCCGTCGGAGAGGATCTCGATGCGTCCCTCGAAGTGCGGAAACACGCCCTCGATGCGCTGCCCGAAGCGGGTGCGCACCTCGAAACCGATCTGCGAACGCTGCGTGTCCAGGCGCAACACGCGGTGCGCCTCGGCGACCACCGGTGGCAATGTCGTGGGCGGTGGTGCGGCAGCCCAGGCCGGGCCGGATACCAGCAGCACGGGCAGCAGGAAGCGGCTGCGCCGCGCCAGGCTCATCGGATCACGGCCACCAGAACGCATTCAGGCTGGCCACGCCCGGCTCGATCGAGGCCTCGCGTGGGAAACCGAGCACTGCCACGCCACCCGGCGGCATGCCGCGGTAGTCACTGCTGGTGCCGTCGGTCATCAGCGCCACCAGCTGCTCCAGGCCCGGGTTGTGGCCGACGATCAGCACCCTGTCCAGGTCACGCCGCTCATCCACCAGCGCGGCCAGGGTGCCCGGGGTCGCTTCGTAGATACGGTCTTCCAGGCGCTTTTCGACATAGCCGATGGCCGCCATCACCGCTTCCAGGGTCTCGCGGGTCCGTCGCGAAGGGGAACACAGCACGCAGTCCGGCAGCAGCTTGTTCTCCTTCAGCCACTTGCCGGCGGCTTCGGCTTCGGCGAGCCCCACCGGCGACAACGGCCGGTCGAGATCAGCCTGGCCGGAAACGGCCGGTTCGGCATGGGCGTGACGGAGCAGGATCAGTTCGCGCATTGCGGGATTCCAATAAAGGGGTGGGTACCTACGACTCTTACAGCTTCAACCAGGACAACAGGGGTTCCCAGTCGGCCTGGTGCTCGCGCACCTGGGCGGAGCGGTAATCGAACAGACTGCGGCCCAGGCCGGTCATGACCACGTAGCTCTGGCTGTCGCGCAGCTGCGCGACCACCGGGTACGGCCATTCGGACAGCATCTGCAGCGCCTGCTGCGAGGTCTGGGTCCAGGGCTTGGTGCGGTTCAGCACCAGCCCCACCGGCAGCTTGCGGCTGTGCACGCGCGGGTTCTGGGCCAGGCTGTTGAGGAAGCCGACGATGGCTTCGATGTCCAGCGCCGAGGGCAGCACCGGCACCACCACCGCGTCGGCAGCGTCAAGGAAATGGGGGATATCGTCGGCCAACGCCCCGGCCGGGGCATCGATGATGACGGTTTCGGTGCCGTCGGGCAGTTTCTGCGCCCACTGCTTCTTCCGATACACGTCGATGGGGAGCACCGCGCTTTCCAGCCCGGCACGCCGTTGCGCCCAGCGGGTGCTGGAGCCCTGCGGGTCGGCATCGGCGATCACCGTGGCCTTGCCCTGCAATGCCGCGTACGCGGCCAGGTGGGTGGCGACGGTGGTCTTGCCCACCCCGCCCTTGGAACCGGCCACCAGGATCGTCTTCATGCCAGCCTCGCTTCCGGGTACGTGCCCCGAGCGTACACCGGCGGTGGTGACGGGAGGTAGCACCGCGCTGAACCTGCGGCCATCGCCTTTGCTATCGTGGCGCCCCCGAAGGATCGAACCGGCATGAGCGAACTGCAGGACCTGAGCGCACTGATCCGCGCCAATACCCCCCTGATCGTGATCGAGACCCAGGACGAGGGTCGCATCGTCGAACTGTTCCGGCAGACGCTGATGCACGTCTGGCGGGCCCTGCACCGCTGGTCGATCACCGAGGGCCTGCGCCGCATCGATCTGGACAGCGAGGACCCGGCGATCGGGCCGCCCGATGCCAGCGCGGCCCTGCAGATGATCCGCCAGGCCGACCAGCGCGGGGTCTACCTGCTGCTCGATTTCCACCCCTACCTGGGCTATGCCAGCCACCAGCGCGCCCTGCGCGACCTGATCCAGCGCCGCCACAGCGAGCCGCACGTGCTGGTGCTGATCGGCGCCAAGGTTGAGCTGCCGGCCGAGCTGGAAGCGCTGGCGGTGCGCTTCAACCCGCGCCTGCCCGATGCCAACGCCCTGTTGAAGATGCTGCGCGAGGAGGCCGATGCCTATGCACGCGAGCATGGTGGTCGTCGGGTTGAAGTCGACAGCGAAGCGGTCAAAAAGATCCTGAAGAACCTGCAGGGCCTGAGCCTGGTCGATGCCCGGCGCATCGCGCGCCAGCTGATCTACGCCGACGGCGCACTGCGCGACGACGACCTGCCGCAGCTGGCGCGGCTGAAGTTCGAGCTGCTCAACCGCAGCGGCCACCTGTTCTTCGAACATGACAGCGCGCGCTTCGGCGACGTGGCCGGAGCGAACCGGCTCAAGCGCTGGATCAACCAGCGCCGGGTCGCATTCATCGCCGGCTCGGCGCCGGCCGGGCTGGACCCGCCGCGCGGCATGCTGTTGCTGGGCGTGCAGGGCTGCGGCAAGTCGATGCTGGCCAAGGCAACCGCCGCCGGCTTCGGCGTGCCGCTGCTGCGCCTGGACGTAGGCGCGCTGTACAACAAGTACCACGGCGAGACCGAAGCCAACCTGCGTCAGGCACTGGCCTCGGCCGAGCAGCTGGCGCCCTGCGTGCTGTGGATGGACGAGATCGAAAAGGGCCTGGCCAGCGGAGGCGAGGACGGCGGCGTGTCACGCCGCGTGCTCGGTTACCTGCTGACCTGGATGGCCGAACGCAAAGCGCCGGTGTTCATCGTCGCCACCGCCAACCAGGTACACGAACTGCCGGCCGAGCTGCTGCGCAAGGGGCGCTTCGACGAGATCTTCTTCGTCGACCTGCCCTCGCCGGAGGTCCGCGTGGAACTGCTGCGGCTGCACCTGGGCCGGCGCCAGCTCAACGCCGATGATTTCGCACTGCCCGCGCTGGCGGCGGCCGCCAATGGTTTTTCCGGCGCCGAGATCGAGCAGGCGATCGTGGCCGGCCTGTATGCGGCACATGCCGAGGGCCGGCCGCTGGACACCGAGCTGCTGATGAACGAGATCCGCGCCACGCGCCCGCTGTCGGTGCTGATGGCCGAGCAGGTGGAAGCACTGCGGGCGTGGGCGTCGGGGCGGACGGTTTCCGCGGACGACTGAGTTTCCAGCGAACGGCGCAGCCGCTCGTGGCGGCTGGTTGACTGTGAACATCAAAAGCCGCGCTTGGCCGGGCGGGATGGATTCGCGGGGGACGCCGTGAACCCGTCCATGGGGGCTTGGCCGCGGCATCCATGCCGCGGACACCCCCGCGAACCCACCCCGCCCGGCCTCTGACAATTTCCGAGTGCGTCCGCCACGGAAAAGAAAAAAGAAAAGCAGAATCAAAAGCAAAAGCCAGTTGGTTGGCCGCCTTCTGTAGAGCCGAGCCCACGCTCGGCTGCTCTTCGATCAGATATCGAAAAATCGATTCCGATACAGATTCATCCACGCATGGCGTGGATCTACCGTGTCGACCAAGGTCGACACCTACCAACAGCTGCCGGAATCTGTCGAAGGCGGGGCACTGTGGGTTTGCGGGGTGTGAGCCGCATGGATGCGGCGACCAAGCCCCCATGGACGGGTTTACGGCGGCCCCGCAAACCCACAGTGCCCCGCCATCCCGCAGGAAGCCCGCTGTTGCTTCGGCTGTTGCTGTTGCTGTTGCTTCAGCCCTTGCCTCTGCGGGTGCCGGGTGCAACCCGGCCGAACCCCTTCCCTCAGGGCCAGACAGGTGGTGCGGCCGCCCAGGCCTGCTGCACCTCAGCCAGCGTCGCGCGCTCATCCTCACGCCACTGCGGCAGCAGCTGCCCATAGTTGGCCGTGGTATTCCACTGCGACGGCTCGGTACGCACCGCAGCGGCGTACCACTGCACTGCCTCCTGCTTCTGCCCCAGCCGCCACAGCGCCAGCGCGTAGGTCGGTGGCACCCAGCTGGGCTTGGTACGGGCGTTGCCGGCCGATGAAAGCCACTGTTCCAGCGCCGCCTCCACCCTGCCCTGGCGCAACAGATCCCATCCGTAGTTCCAGCGCACGCTGCGGCCACTGCTGCTCTGTGCCGATGCCTCCTTCAAGGCTTCGCCATACAGCTGCTCGGCCAGCTCGCCGCGGCCCTGGGCGCCAGCCACTGACGCCAGCTGCACCGTCGCCTCAACCGCGCGCCGGCCGCGTTCACGCAGCTTGACCAGCTGGGTGACCAGCTCATCGCCCTCGCCCTGTATCGCCACCATCGGCGTGGCGGCCAGGTCGCTGTCGAAGTAGAACTCCTGTGGTGCCGGCAGGGCCGGCGCGGCCCACGCAGTGGCCGCTCCCGAAGCCAGCAGCACGCTGGCCAGGATCTTTCCTGAAACTGACATCCCTTCTCCCCAGGCCGCAAGCGCAGCCTCCCTCTCTCCCCCCCGATCCTAACCCCGGCGCCGCCACTGGCGCGAGTGCCGGGGCCTCGCGGCCCCGCTGCTACAATTCGCGCCTTTCCCGCCGCGTGCCTGCACGCGGCCGGTGCCAGCCGATCCTCACCGGGCCAGCCATGACCAGTACCGCGCAACTCACTTCGCCCTCTTCCGCCGACCTGCTCGACCGTGATTACACGCTCGACCACAAGTACACACGCAACGAGGGGCGGATCTACCTGAGTGGCGTGCAGGCGCTGGTACGGCTGCCGTTGATGCAGCGCCTGCGCGATGCCGCCGAAGGCATCGACAGCGCCGGTTTCGTCAGCGGCTACCGCGGCAGCCCACTGGGTGGTTTCGACCTGGAACTGTGGCGCGCGCGCAAGCATCTGGACGCAGCCAAGGTGAAGTTCACCCCCGGCCTCAACGAGGATCTCGGTGCGACCATGGTGTGGGGCACGCAGCAGACCAACCTGTTCCCCGGTGCCAACGTGCAGGGCGTGTTCGGCATGTGGTACGGCAAGGGCCCGGGTGTGGACCGTTGCGGCGACGTGTTCAAGCACGCCAATGCAGCCGGTACCTCGCGTTATGGTGGTGTACTGGCGCTGGCGGCCGACGACCATGCCTGCCGCAGCTCGACCCTGCCGCACGGCAGCGAAGACGAGTTCGTCAGCGCGATGATGCCGGTGCTGAACCCGGCCGGCGTGCAGGACATCCTCGACATGGGCCTGCTCGGCTGGGCAATGAGCCGCTATACCGGGCGCTGGGTCGGCTTCAAGACAATCGCCGAGACGGTGGAATCGTCGGCCTCGGTGGACGTCGATCCGACGGCGCGCCGCATCGTGCTGCCGGAAGATTTCGAGATGCCGTCGGCTGGCCTCAACATCCGCTGGCCGGACCCGCCGCTGGACCAGGAAATGCGCCTGCACCGTTATGCGGTGAAGGCCGCGCAGGCCTTCGCCCGCGCCAATGGCATCGACAAGGTGGTGATGGACGCGCCGCGCGCGCGGCTGGGCATCGTCACCACCGGCAAGAGCTACCTGGACGTGCTGCAGGCGCTGGAGTACCTGGGCCTGGATGAAGCCGCCTGCGCCGACATCGGCATCCGCGTGTACAAGGTCGGCATGACCTGGCCGCTGGAGCCGGAGGGCATCGCGCGCTTCGCGCAGGGCCTGGAAGACATCATCGTGGTGGAGGAGAAGCGTGCCTTCATCGAGCGCCAGATGAAGGAGCAGTTCTTCAACTGGCCGGCCAGCTGGGGCCAGCGCCCGTCCATTGTCGGCAAGTACGACGAGAGCGGTGAGTGGATCCTGCCGTCCACCGGTGAGCTGACGCCGGCCACCATCGCCGGCGTGATCGGCCGCCGCATCCAGAAGTTCTTCAACAACGAGTCGATCGAGCAGCGCCTGCAGTGGATGCAGGAAAAGGAAGCCGAGCTTGCGCTGCCTCGCGCCAGCTTCCCACGCGTACCGCACTACTGCTCGGGCTGCCCGCACAACACCTCCACCCAGGTGCCGGAAGGCTCGCGGGCGCTGGCCGGCATCGGTTGCCATTACATGGTGACCTGGATGGACCGCAGCACCGAGACCTTCACCCACATGGGCGGCGAAGGTGTGACCTGGGCCGGGCAGGCGCCGTTCACCGATACGCCGCACGTGTTCCAGAACCTGGGCGACGGCACCTATTTCCACAGCGGCTCGCTGGCGATCCGCCAGGCGGTCGCGGCCGGCGTCAACATCACCTACAAGATCCTCTACAACGATGCGGTGGCGATGACCGGCGGGCAGCCGGTGGACGGCCCGCTGAGCGTGCCGGACATCGCAAAGCAGATGCGTGCCGAGGGCATCCACACCATCGTGGTGCTGTCGGACAACATCGGCAAGTGGACCGGCCAGCGCGAGCACTTCCCCAGCGACGTCGAGTTCCATGATCGCAGCGAACTGGATGCGGTGCAGAAACGCCTGCGCGAAGTGAAGGGCGTTTCGATCCTGATCTACGAACAGACCTGTGCCACCGAAAAGCGCCGTCGCCGCAAGCGCGGCAAGCTGGAAGATACGCAGAAGCGTGTGCTGATCAATTCGCTGGTCTGCGAAGGCTGCGGTGACTGCGGCAAGAAGAGCTTCTGCGTGTCGGTGCTGCCGAAGGAAACCGAGTTCGGGCGCAAGCGCGAAATCGATCAGTCCAACTGCAACAAGGACTATTCCTGCGTGAATGGTTTCTGCCCGAGCTTCGTCACCGTGCACGGTGGCCAGCCGCGCAAGGGCAGCAAGCGCGATGCCTCCACCCTGCTGGACAACCTGCCGGCACCGACCATCCGCGGCACACTGGAACAACCCTGGAACATCCTGATCACCGGCGTCGGCGGTACCGGCGTGGTGACCATCGGCGCGCTGTTGGGCATGGCCGGCCACCTGGAAGGCAAGGGTGCGACCGTGCTCGACCAGACCGGCCTGGCACAGAAGGGCGGCGCGGTGACCACCCACATCCGCATCGCCCGTCGTCCCGAAGACATCCACGCCGTGCGCATCGCCGCCGGCGAAGCCGACCTGGTGGTGGGCTGTGACATGGTGGTGGTGAACGATTACTGGGCGCTGTCGAAGGTGCGCGCCGGCCGTTCGCAGGTGGTGCTCAATACCTACGAAGCGATGCCCGGCACCTTCACCACCCGCCCGGACATGCAGTTCCCCGCCGCCGACATCGTGGCCGGTGTGCGCGTGGCGCTGGGTGGCGAGGAACCGCTGCTGCTGGATGCCACTCAGCTGGCCACCGCGCTGCTGGGCGATGCGATCGCCGCCAACCTGTTCATCCTCGGCTATGCGTGGCAGCAGGGCCTGGTGCCGCTGTCGTTCGAGTCGCTGATGCGCGCCATCGAACTCAACGGCGCGGCCGTGGCGATGAACCAGCAGGCCTTCGCCTGGGGCCGGCTGGCCGTGGTCGATCCGCAGGCCGTGCAGCAGGCTGCTGGCCTGGTGCGCAACCGCCACACCGATACCGAAACCACCCCGGGGCCGCTGCATCCGCTGCCGCCGGGTGAGTGGGAAGGCAACGAATGGGGTGCCACCGCCGCACCGCGCAATACCGGCGACGAGCGCGAACTGCGTGGCCTGCCCTCGCACGGTGGCGACGTGGCGTTCCTGCCGCTGGACGACGCCCGCCTGTCGCGCTCGCTGGACGAAATGATCGAGCGCCGCGCGGCCTTCCTGGTCGAGTACCAGGACGACGCCTACGCCAACCGCTATCGCAGCCTGGTCGAGCGCGTGCGCGCCGCCGAAGCCGACCGCATCGGCGGTTCCACTGCACTGACCGAGACCGTGGCCCGCTACCTGTTCAAGCTGATGGCCTACAAGGACGAGTACGAAGTGGCCCGCCTGTACACCAGCGGTGACTTCCAGCGCCGCCTGCAGCAGCAGTTCGAGGGCGATTACCAGCTGCGCTTCCACCTGGCACCGCCGCTGTTCGCCAAGAAGGACGAGCAGGGCCGGTTGCTGAAGAAGGAATATGGCCCTTGGATGTTCAAGGCCTTCGGGCTGCTGGCCAAGCTGAAGTTCCTGCGTGGCGGCCGCTTCGACGTGTTCGGCCGCACCGGGGAACGCCGCATGGAGCGCCAGCTGATCAGCGACTACGAAGCCACCGTGCAGGTGCTGCTGGACGGCCTGGATGACGACCGCCTGGCACTTGCGGTGGAAATCGCAAGCGTTCCCGAGCACATCCGCGGCTTCGGCCACGTCAAGGAAGCGCATTTCGAGCAGGCCAAGGCGCGCGAAGCCACCCTGCTGGCGCAGTGGCGCAATCCGAAGGCGCTGCATATCGTGCAGGTGGCTTGAAGGTAATGCCGGCCGCTGGCCGGCATCCCTCCTGGCAATCGGTTGCCGGCCAGCGGCCGGCGCTACCGGCGAATCACCCCAGCCGCCACAGCAGCAGGCGGTTGTTGGCCGGCATCGCCACGTCACCCAGGCGGGTGAAGCCATTGTCGGCCGCCAGCGCCTGCACCGCTTCGCTATCGCGGATGCCGCTACGAGGATCGCGCGTCCTCAGCCACGCATCGAACTGCGCGTTGCTGTCGCTGGTGTAGCGGCCGCCGTAGTTGAACGGGCCGTACACCGCCAGCAGCGCGCCGTGGCGCATCACCGATGGCAGCGCGGCGAACAGCGCCTGCACGTGCTCCCAGCTCATGATGTGCAACGTGTTGGCGCTGAATGCGGCATCGAACGTGCTGCCCTCGGGCAACGACAGGCCCGGCGCCGGGGGCAGTTCCACCTGCAGCGCCACCGGCGGCAGCAGATTGAGCAGCGCGGCCTCCGCACGCCAGGCCTCGATGCCGGGCAGATGGTCCGGATGATCGCTGGGCTGCCAGCGCAGCCACGGCCAGCGTTCGGCGAAGAAGGCCGCGTGCTGGCCGGTGCCACTGCCGATCTCCAGCACCCGATGACGGTCGCCCATCCACGGGTCGAGTGCAGTGGCGATGGGTTCGCGGTTGCGCTCGCAGGCTTCTGAATACGGCTTGCTCGACATCAGGACGGGGTCCAGGCGGGGTCGGCCCCATTGTGCACGAGGGGGTGTTGCTCGGCAGGGCTTGCAGCCCTGCACCTGCTTCAGGCCAGGACAACGTCAACGTCAGAAGCGGGCATTCCGTGGGATGGCGGGGCGGTGTGGGTGGTCAGGACACGCCGTAAACCCATCCATGGGGGCTCGATGGCGCCATCCATGGCGCCAACGGTCCTGCCCACCCACACCGCCCCGCCTCTGACAGATTTCGTGTGCTGTTGGTAGGTGTCGACCGTTGGTCGACACATCTGTCAGATATCAATTTTTAAGACGTGATCCGACCGCGTGCCGACCAACGGTCGGCACCCACCAACAGCAGCAGGTTCCAACAGCTCGCAGGAAACCGTCGAAGGCGGGGGGGGTCCGGTTGCGGGGGCGTGAGCGCCATGGATGGCGCGACCGAGCCTCCATGGACGGATTTACGGCGTCCCCCGCAACCGGACCCACCCCGCCAACCCACGGATGGCCAGCTTTTGACGTTGACCTTGACGTTGCCTTGGCTTGAAGCCTCTGCGGGTGCAGGGCTGCAAGCCCTGCCGAAACCCTCCCCAACCATGACTGCAGTCACTTGCCCGGAGGCGCCGCGCTGGCGAAAGTCGAGGAGTTGACGTGATCGGCTCGGCCTGTTGCCGGCTGCACGCAAGCGAGAGAGAGAAACGCTGTGCAACGACGTGAGTTCCTGGCTTTTTCCGGTCTGGGCCTGGCGGGCCTGCTGCTGCCGCATTCCCGTGCCATTGCCGCCGAGCAGCTGCTCGCCCCGGTCGACACCGCGCTGCGCAGGCGCCTGGCCGAGGTCGCCCTCGCAGCCGCGCGCACGGCCAAGGCCAGCTATTGCGACGTCCGCATCGGCCGCTACCTCAACCAGTCGGTCATCACCCGCGAGCACCAAGTCGGCAACGTGACCAACCGCGAATCGTCCGGCGTGGGCGTGCGGGTGATCGTCAACGGTGCCTGGGGCTTTGCCGCTACCCATCAGCAGACCGAGGCCGCCGTACGCGCTGCGGTCGAGCAGGCCACGGCCATCGCCCGTGCCAATGCCAGCATCCAGACCCGGCCGGTGCAACTGGCACCAACGCCGTCGGTGGGTGACGTGCGCTGGCAGACGCCGATCCGCCGTAATGCCATGGAAGTACCGATCCAGGACAAGGTCGAGCTGCTGCTGGCGCTCAACGCCGCCGCGCTGAATGCGGGCGCCGACTACATCAATTCCACGTTGTTCCTGGTCAACGAACAGAAGTACTTCGCTTCCAGCGATGGCTCGTTCATCGACCAGGACATCCACCGCATCTGGCTGCCGTTCACCGCCACCGCCATCGACAAGGCCAGCGGCAAGTTCCGCACCCGTGCCGGGCTGTCCTCGCCGATGGGCATGGGCTACGAGTTCCTCGATGGCGACGCGCGCGGCAAGGTGCAGCTGCCCGGTGGCATCACCGCCTATCGCGATTCCTACGACCCGGTCGAGGACGCCATTGCAGCCGCCCGCCACGCACGCGAGAAACTGAAGGCGCCGTCGGTGAAGCCCGGCAAGTACGACCTGGTGCTGGACCCATCCAACCTGTTCCTGACCATCCACGAGAACGTCGGCCACCCGCTGGAGCTTGACCGCGTGCTCGGCTACGAAGCCAACTACGCCGGCACCAGCTTCGCCACGCTGGACAAGCGCGATGCAGGCTTCCGCTGGGGCAGTGACATCGTCTCCTTCTTCGCCGACAAGACCCAGCCGGGCAGCCTTGGCGCGGTCGGCTACGACGACGAAGGCGTGAAGACCCAGCGCTGGGATCTGGTGCGCGACGGCATCCTGGTCGACTACCAGGCCACGCGCGATGAGGCCCATATCCTCGGCCGCAATGCCTCGCACGGCTGCAGCTATGCCGACTCCTGGTCCAGCGTGCAGTTCCAGCGCATGGCCAACGTCTCGCTGGCGCCGGGCAGGAAGCCGCTCAGCGTCGAGGACATGATCAAGGACGTGGAGAACGGCATCTACATCCACGGCCGCGGTTCGTACTCGATCGATCAGCAGCGCTACAACGCGCAGTTCGGCGGCCAGCTGTACTACCAGATCAAGGACGGAAAGATCACCGGCATGGTCGAGGATGCGGCCTACCAGATCCGTACGCCGGAATTCTGGAATGCCTGCGCCGCGATCTGCGACGAGCGCGATTTCCGCCTCGGCGGTTCGTTCTTCGACGGCAAGGGCCAGCCCGGCCAGGTCTCGGCGGTCTCGCACGGTTCGTCCACCACCCGCTTCAACGGCATCAACATCATCAACACCGCGCGCAGTCTCGGCGCTTGAGCCACCCATCGTTCGACATGGAGAGCAGCCTTGCAAAGACGTGACTTCCTGGCCCTGACCGGGCTTACCGCGGGCGGGCTGATCGTGCCCTCCTTCTTCGGCAAGGTGATCGCCGCCGAACAGCTGCAGTCCAGCCTCGACCCGGCGTTGAAGAATCGCCTGGCCGACGCCGCGCTGCAGGCTGCGCGCAGCGCCGGCGCCACCTACTGCGACGTGCGCATCGGCCGCTACCTGCGGCAGTTCGTGATCACCCGCGAGGACAAGGTGCAGAACGTAGTGAACACCGAGTCCACCGGTGTGGGCATCCGCGTGATCGTCAACGGCGCCTGGGGCTTCGCCGCCACCAATGCGCTGGGTACGGCCGATGTAGCCAAGGCCGCGCAGCAGGCCGCAGCGATCGCCAAGGCCAATGCCGGCGTGCAGACCGCACCGGTACAGCTGGCCAAGGCGCCGGGCGTCGGTGAGGTGAGCTGGCGCACGCCGATCCGCAAGAATGCGATGGAAGTGCCGATCAAGGACAAGGTCGGCCTGCTGCTGGACGTCAACGCTGCGGCGATGGGCGCTGGTGCCAGCTTCGTCAATTCGATGCTGTTCCTGGTCAACGAACAGAAATACTTCGCCTCCACCGATGGCTCCTACATCGACCAGGACGTACACCGCATCTGGGCGCCGATGACGGTCACCGCCATCGACAAGACCAGCGGCAAGTTCCGCACCCGTTCGGGCCTGTCCTCGCCGATGGGCCTGGGCTACGAGTACCTGGACGGTGCCGCCGCCGGCAAGGTGGTCAGCCCCAACGGCGTGGTCAACTACAGCTCCTCCTACGACATGAAGGAAGACGCCATCGCGGCCGCCAAGCAGGCGCAGGAGAAGCTGAAGGCACCGTCGGTGAAGCCGGGCAAGTACGATCTGGTGCTCGACCCGTCGCACACCTGGCTGACCATCCACGAATCGATCGGCCACCCGCTGGAACTGGACCGCGTGCTCGGTTACGAAGCCAACTACGCCGGTACCAGCTTCGCCACCCTGGACAAGCGCGAACAGCATTTCCAGTACGGCAGCGAGCTGGTCAACATCTTCGCCGACAAGACCCAGCAGGGCAGCCTCGGTGCGGTGGCGTACGACGACGAAGGCGTGAAGTGCAAGCGCTGGGACCTGATCAGCAACGGCAAGCTGGTGGACTACCAGACCATCCGCGACCAGGCCCACATCCTCGGCAAGACCGAGTCCGATGGCTGCTGCTATGCCGACTCGTGGTCCAGCGTGCAGTTCCAGCGCATGGCCAACGTGTCGATGGCGCCGGGCAAGAAGCCGCTGAGCGTGCCCGACCTGATCAAGGACGTGGAGAACGGCATCTACATCATCGGTGACGGCTCGTTCTCGATCGACCAGCAGCGCTACAACGCGCAGTTCGGTGGCCAGCTGTTCTACGAGATCAAGAACGGCCAGATCACCCGCATGCTGGAAGACGTGGCCTACCAGATCCGCACACCGGAGTTCTGGAACGCCTGCACCGCCGTGGCCGACGAGCGCGACTACCGCCTGGGCGGTTCGTTCTTCGACGGCAAGGGCCAGCCGGGCCAGGTCTCGGCGGTCTCGCACGGTTCGTCGACCGCGCGCTTCAACGGCATCAATGTCATCAACACCGCACGCAGCCTCGGCTGATCGGTCAGGAGCCCTTACACCATGAGTATCTTCACCGAAGCCCAGGCCAAGGCCATCCTCGACAAGGTCATCGCCCTGTCCAAGGCCGATGAGTGCACCGCCGTACTGGCCGGTGCGATCAACGGCAACATCCGTTTCGCGCTGAACAATGTCTCCACCAGCGGTATCGTCGACAACACCGAGCTGGCCGTCACCGTCGCCTTCGGCAAGCGCGTCGGCACCGCCTCGATCAACGAGTTCGACGATGCCGCGCTGGAACGCGTGGTGCGCCGCGCCGAAGACCTGGCGCGCCTGGCGCCGGAGAACCCGGAGTTCATGCCGGCCATCGGCAAGCAGAGCTATCGCGCCAGCCCGACCTTCAGCGAATCCACCGCAGCGATCGATCCGGCCTTCCGCGCCAAGGTCGCCGCCGATTCGATCGCCCCGTGCCGTGGCCACGGCCTGATCGCCGCCGGCTTCCTCGAAGACGGCCAGGGCTTCCAGGCCACCGCCAACAGCAACGGCAACTTCGCCTACCAGCGCACCACCAACTTCGACTACACCTGCACCGTGCGTACCGAAGACGGCCGCGGTTCGGGCTGGGTCGGCCGCAACCTGAAGGACGCAGCGGACTTCAAGGCCGACCAGGACATCCGCATCGCCATGCGCAAGGCCACCGAGTCGGCCGAAGCCAAGGCGCTGGAGCCGGGCAAGTACACGGTGATCCTGGAACCGGCCGCAGCCGCGGGCCTGATCAGCTTCATGATGAACTTCTTCAGCGCACGCTCGGCCGATGAAGGCCGCAGCTTCCTGTCGAAGAAGGGCGGCGGCAACAAACTGGGCGAGCAGGTCTACGATCCGCGCGTGACCATGTTCGCCGACCCGTGGCACCCGGACGCACCGGTGCTGCCGTGGGACAACGAGGGCATGCCGCGCGAGCGCATCGCCATCATCGAAAACGGCAAGATCGCCAACCTGGACTACTCGCGCTTCTGGGCCCAGAAGCAGGGCAAGACCGCCAAGGCCTCGCCGGGCAACCTGCTGATGAGCGGCGGCGACAAGAGCACCGCCGAGCTGGTGCGCGGCACCCAGAAGGGCATCCTGGTCACCCGTACCTGGTACATCCGCATGGTTGATCCGCAGACCGTGCTGCTGACCGGCCTGACCCGCGACGGCACCTTCTACATCGAGAACGGCCAGATCAAGCACCCGGTGAAGAACTTCCGCTTCAACGAATCGCCGGTGATCATGCTCAACAACATCGAAGAGCTGGGCAAGCCGGTGCGCGTGGCCGGCGATGAATCCAGCTACGTGATGATGATCCCACCGATGAAGCTGCGCGATTTCACCTTCACCTCGCTGTCCGACGCGGTCTGATGGATCGCCGGGCCTGCCTGCGCTGGTTGGCCGCTGCCGCTTCGGCGGCGGCGCTGCCGGCTTTCGCGCAGGCAGGCCCGCGCAGTTCGCGCTACGACTTCTGGTTCACCCGCCTGCAGTACGACTCCGGCGACTGGGACGTGGACGCGCGCATGCCGTCCAACCTGATCACCTCGCTGATCGACTACACCTCGCTGCGCGTGGATCCGCAGGAACACGTGGTGGCGCTGGCCGATCCGCGCATGCTGGAAGCGCCGTTCTGCTACCTCGCCGGGCACACACTGGTGGAGTTCAATGCCGCCGAGCGGCAGAACTTCGTGCGCTATGTGCGCAACGGCGGCTTCGTCTTCGTCGACGACTGCAACCATGATATCGACGGCCTGTTCGCCACCTCGTTCGAGGCGCAGATGGGTCGCCTGTTTGGACCGAAGGCATTACAGAAGCTGCCCAACAGCCACGCGCTGTACCGCAGCTTCTTCCGCTTCCCCGACGGGCCACCGGCCACCAGTTTCGAGCTCAATGGCTGGGGCGATGACCTGGTACACGACTACCTGAAAGGCATCGAGGTCGACGGCCGCCTGGGCCTGCTCTACAGCAACAAGGACTACGGCTGCGAGTGGGACTACGACTGGCGCAACAAGCGCTTCCTGGCCGAAGACAACACCCGCTTCGGCGTCAACATCGTGATGTACGCGTTGAACAATTGATAGGACCTGCACGCCCATGACCACCGCTGACCTCGACTCCCTGCTGCCGCGCCTGCACGATCTGCGCGCTGCGCTCGCACGCGCGGTGGTGGGCCAGAACACCGTGGTCGAACAGCTGCTGATCGGCCTGCTGGCCGGCGGCCACTGCCTGCTGGAAGGCGCCCCGGGGCTGGGCAAGACCCTGCTGGTGCGCTCGCTCGGGCAGGCGCTGGAGCTGCAGTTCCGGCGCGTGCAGTTCACCCCCGACCTGATGCCCAGCGACATCCTCGGTACCGAGTTGCTGGAGGAAGATCACGGCACCGGCCATCGCCATTTCCGCTTCCAGCAGGGCCCGATCTTCACCAACCTGCTGCTGGCCGACGAACTCAACCGTACCCCGCCCAAGACCCAGGCCGCGCTGCTGGAAGCGATGCAGGAGCGTACCGTCAGCTACGCAGGCACCACGTATGCACTGCCTGCACCGTTCTTCGTGCTGGCCACGCAGAACCCGATCGAGCAGGCCGGCACCTACCCGCTGCCGGAAGCACAGCTGGATCGTTTCCTGTTGCACGTGCTGGTGGATTACCCGAGCGAGGACGAAGAGCGGCAGATCCTGGAACAGACCACCGGCGGTGCCACCGACGCGGTGCCGAAGGTGATGGATGCCGAAGCGGTGATTGCCCTGCAGGCCGCGGTGCGCCAGGTGCATGTCAGCCCCGATGTGCTGGCCTGGATCACCCGCCTGGTGCGCGCCAGCCGTCCCGGCGAAGGCGCACCGGCGGCAATCAACCAATGGGTGAAATGGGGCGCTGGCCCACGCGCCGGGCAATCGCTGGTGCTGGCGGCGAAAGCACGCGCATTGCTGCAGGGCCGCTTCGCCGCCACCCGTGAGGATGTGCAGGCCTTGGCCGCGCCGGTGATGCGTCATCGCCTGCTGTTGTCGTTCGCCGCCGAGGCCGAGCAGAAGCGTGCCGACGACGTGGTCGCCGCCCTGCTGCAGGCCGTGCCGTTCCCGGGTTGAGCCACGCGTGAACGCTGGTACGTCGTTGACCCTGCCACCCGAACTGCGCGCGCGCCTGCGCCTGCTGCGGTTGCGGCCGCGCCTGGCCAGCGGTGCGAGCGGCATTGGCCAGCACGCCAGCCGCAGCCGTGGTGCCGGCCTGGAGTTCGCCCAGTACCGGGCCTACGAGCCGGGCGACGAACTGCGCCAGATCGACTGGAAGCTGTATGCGCGCTCGGACCGCTTCTTCGTGCGCGAATCCGAACGCGAAAGCCCGATCACGGTCTGGCTGCTGCTCGATGCCACCGCTTCGGCCGGTCAGGCCGACCGCGCGGTGCCGGAACGCACGCGCTTGGACCACATGCGCGGCGTTGCCGCCTGCCTGGTCGAACTGGCCCTGCAGCAAGGCGACCGTTTCGGCCTGCTGGCGATCAATGGCGATGGGCTGCAGCTGGTGCCCGCAGCGAGCGGCGCACGCCAACGTGACCGCGTGCACCTTCAACTTCATGCGCTGCAGGCGCGCGGCGGCTGGCCGTCGGCGGATCGACTACGCCCGCTGTGGGAACGCGTACGCCCCGGCGACATGCTGCTGGTCATTGGCGATGGCTTTGATGAAGCCGGCATCGTGCTGCTGGAACAACTGGCCAGCGCGCGCCGTGAAGTGGCCCTGCTGCAGATCCTGACTGCCGACGAACGCGACTTCCCATTCGACGCCGGCCACCGCTTCCGCGACCCGGAGACCGGCGAGGAACTGCTGGGCGATGGCGCGGCGATCCGCGCCGACTACCTGCAACGCTTCGCCGACGCACGTACCGCATTGCAGTCGCGGCTGCAGGCCAGCGGGATTGCCAGCGCAGCCGGCTGGCTCGACCAACCGCTGGACCAGCCGCTGCAGGCGCTGTTCGGCCGTGGGGGCGACGCGTGAGCCTGCTGTTCCCACTGGGGCTGGCAGCGCTGGCCGCGTGGCTGCTGCCACTGCTGATCCACCTCGCTCGACGCCATCCGTATACGCCGCTGGATTTCGCCGCACTGCGCTGGCTGCGCGCACAGATCCGGCCGCGCCAGCGCATCCGCTTCGATGACTGGCCGTTGCTGCTCGTGCGCCTGCTGTTGCTTACCGCACTGGCATTGCTGCTGGCACGACCCGCGCTGACCGGTCCCGCTCCGACCCCCAGTGCGTGGACGGTGGTCGCCCCGGGGCTGGATGCCACGGCGCTGCGTGGCACGGCCAAGGATGGCAACTGGCATTGGCTGGCACCCGGCTTCCCGGCCATTGATCAGGCGCCCCCCGCATCCTCGGCAACCCTGCCCAGCCTGCTGCGCGAACTGGACGCACAGCTGCCCGCTGGCACCACGTTGACCGTGCACGTTCCCGACCCCCTGTCCGGTCTGGATGGCGCCCGCCTGCAGCTGTCGCGCGACGTGCAATGGCGCACGCAGCCGATGCCGGTCACACCGCCGCGGACGGCAGCTGCACTGCCGCAGCTGCGCGTGCACGGCGAGGCATCCGCCACTGCCCAGCTCTGGTTGAACGCACTGCAGCGCGGCTGGGGCGTGCAGGCACCGCCCGCGCCGCTGGCAGCGAACGCGCTGCCCGAACGTGGCGAGATCGGCGTATGGAGCCGCAGCGATGCACTGCCGCCGAACTGGCAGGCCTGGCTGCGCGACGGCGGCAGTGTGCTGATCGCCGCCAAGCCCGCCACGGAGGCCCAGGTCCTGCTACGCAGCGCCGAAGGCGTGCCGCTGTTGTGGCAGCAACGTGTCGGCCTTGGCCGCCTGCTGTCACTACCGGGTGATTGGGATGCCGCCAGCAACACCGCGCTGCGCGATCCACAGCTGCCGCGTTCCCTGCTGCTGGCCCTGCAGCCGCCGCCTTCGCCACGCGTGGGCGATGCACAGGACCAGGCGCCGCGCCAGGTTGCACTGCCCGCAGCAGCATCGCCGGTGCGTGAGCCCACGGCGTGGCTTCTGCTGGCAATCGTGCTGCTGTTCGCACTGGAACGCTGGATGGCCAGCAGCGCGCGGCGCAGGGCGATCGCATGAAGACGCTGCAGCATGCCTGGCAACGTGCGCGTCGTCGCCGCGCCGCCATCACCCTGCTGCTGGGCCTGCCGTGGGCGCTGGCGGCGACGGCGCTCGCACTGCGGCTGTCCGGTTTCGATATCGCCTGCGTGGTCGCCACGGTCAGCCTGCTCGCCTGCGCGGCCTTCGCCACTGCACGTGCCCGCCAGCTGGACCGCCAGTGGCTGCAGCGCCAACTCGATGGCAGCGGTACGAGCGAAGACAGCGCCGATCTGCTGTTCGCCGACGCCACCACGCTCAATCCGCTGCAGCAGCGCCAGCGTGTGCATGTGCTGGCCATGCTTGAACGCGCGATGCCGGAACTGCGTCCGCGCTGGCCGCACCTGGCGGTGGTGCTGTGCTGGATCGGTGGCTTGGCCGTTGCCCTGCTCGCGTTCGGCTGGCCGCGTTCGAACCCAGACCCGGCAGCCGTTCATTCCGCCACGACCGGCAGCACGGCGTCCGCAGGCCCGCTGCAACTGCAGTCCAGTCGCCTGCGCATCGACGCACCGGCTTACACCGGGCAAGCCACGCTGACGCAGAGCACGCTGGATGCCAAGGTCGCCGCCGACAGCCAGCTGTCGTGGTCGTTGCGCTTCGATCGCGCACCGGCCAAGGCATGGCTGCAGTTCCACGATGGTCGACGGCTGCCGCTGAGCGAGCGCGATGGACAGTGGCAGGCACAGGATGTGGCGCGCACGCCGGTGCTGTACCGGGTGGTGAGCGAACCGGCGCTGGCCGAAACCCGCCTGTACCGGCTGGATGTGGTGGCCGACCGCGCGCCCAGCGTGCGCGTGCTGGAACCGGCCGCCAGCCTGGTGCTGGGCACGCCCGGGCAACGGCAATGGGCGCTGCGCTTCGAGGCCAGCGACGATTACGGTGTCGCGGCGCAGGCAACGCTGTCGATCACCACCACCCAGGGCAGCGGTGAGAACATCACCTTCGTGAAGCGCAGCGTCACGCTTGCCGGCAGCGGCGAAGCCACCGCGCGGCGTTTCGCCCATACCCTTGATCTTGCTGCGCTGGGCGCACAGCCCGGCAACGATGTCATCGCCCAGCTGGAAGTGCGCGACAACCACGCGCCCACGCCGCAGACCGGGCGCAGCAGCAGCGTGATCCTGCGCCTGCCCAGCACCGAAGTCGCACTCGGTGCAGAGCTGGAAAGCCGCATCAAGAAGACCCTGCCGGCCTACTTCCGCAGCCAGCGGCAGATCATCATCGATGCCGAAGCGCTGATCCGACAGCGCCGCACTCTTGCCGCCGAGGACTTCGTGAAGCGCAGCGATGCGATCGGTGTCGACCAGCGCATCCTGCGCCTGCGCTACGGCCAGTTCCTGGGTGAGGAAAGCGAAGGTGCGCCGAAGCCACCGCCGACCAGCGACCTGCCCACCAGCGATGCACCGACTGCAGACAGCCACAACGACGAACACGATCATGATCACGACCATGGCGCCGAGGCTGGCGCGCATGACGCGCATGACCACGATCACGGTGGTAAGGCGGCCAATGCCGATGCGCCGCCGGTGTTCGGCAGCGCCACCGACGTGCTCTCCGAGTACGGCCACACCCACGATCATGCCGAGGCGGCCACTCTGCTCGATCCGCAGACCCGTGCCACGCTGAAGGCGGCGCTTGACCAGATGTGGTCGGCCGAAGGCGAGCTGCGCCAGGGCCGCCCGGAGCAGGCGCTGCCGTTTGCCTACAAGGCATTGGGCTTCATCAAGCAGGTGCAGCAGGCCGAGCGCATCTATCTGGCCCGTGTCGGACCGGAGCTGCCACCGATCGATGAAGGCCGCCGCCTCGGCGGTGACCGTGCCGGACTGGCCAGTCGTGAACTGCCGCTGGCCGCCCGCACCCCGCCGGACCCGGCCATCGTTGAAGCCTGGCAGCGTCTCGGCGACGACACCGGCGCGCCGGATCTGGACGCGCTCGCGACCTGGCAGCAGCGCAACGCGGCCTACCTGCCCGATGCACTCGATCTGGCTGCGGCCATCGAGCAGCTGCGCATCGAGCCCGACTGCAGCGACTGTCGCCAGCGCCTGCGCGCACAGTTGTGGCGGGCGCTGCAGCGTCCGCTGCCGCAGGCGATGCGGCGCAGTGCCGCCGATGCGATGGGCCAGCGCTACCTCGATGCGCTGGAGGCGCAGCCATGAACGCCTCCGCTGTGAACCTGTGGATTGCGCTGGCACTCGCCCTGATCGTGGTCATCGCCAGCGTGCGCCAGCTGCGTGGAAGCACCGCGCACCCTGGCCGCCGGTGGATCGTGATCGCACTGCAGATCATCGTCGCCGCGCTGCTGTATTTCTGCCTGGTGCCGCTCACCCGCCAGCAACCTGCAGGCGGGCTGGTGGTGCTCGGAACCGATGCCGGCAAGGCCGGCGCACTCCCGGGCAGCGAAGGCCCGCTGTTGCTGTTGCTGTTGCCGGAAGCTGCCGATGTGCCCGGTGGGCAGCGCGTACCCGACCTGGCCACCGCGCTGCGCCAGCATCCGGCCGCCACGCTGACGCTGGTCGGTGCTGGCCTGGCCGCACGTGACCGTGACGCGCTGCTGCCACCGGATGTACGTTGGCAGGCCACACCGGAGCCGCGCGGCTGGATCGCACTGCAACCACCGGCCGATGTCGCTCCCGGTGCCCGTTTTGAAGTCCAGGCACAGGCGCGTGGCGCGGCCAAGGCGAAAGCAGAGCTGCTCGACCCGGCCGACGGCGTGGTCGATCGCACGGACGTTGCCGAAGACGGCCGCGTGCAGCTGAGTGGCATCGCCCGCGCCGAGGGCCGCAGCGTGTTCCAGCTGCGCCTGCTCGATGCCGACGGCCATGTGGTGGATAGCGTACCGGTGCCGCAGCAGACCCTGCCGGCCGCACCGCTGCGCCTGCTGGTGCGCGCCAGCGCGCCGGGTCCAGAGCTGAAGTACCTGCGGCGTTGGGCGGCCGATGCCGGCATCCGCGTGCAGGTGCAGGCGGATACCGGGGCCGGACTCAGCGTCGGTGATGGCGCGGTGTCGATCGATGCAGCATCGCTCACGCGCAGCGATCTGCTGCTGCTGGACGAGCGCAGCCTGGCCGCATTGAGTGCAGGCCAGCTGGCCGCCATGCGCCAGGCGCTGCGCGATGGACTGGGCGTGCTGGTACGCAGTGCGGGCGCACCTTCGGCCAGCGCTCGCCAGCGCCTGCAGGATCTTGGTCTACCGGTGCAAGGCGATGGCAGCAGCCACGCCCTCGAACTTCCCGGCGACGGCGACAGCGCGGTCCTCGCCGCACGACGTGGCCCGGTCGCCGCAGGTATGCTGCCGACCGGCTACGGCGAAGAGGCCGACCGCAGCTCGCACAACGCCGCCCTGCCCGCGCTGGAAGTACTGGCACTGCAGGTGCCCGGCGACGGCGCGCTGCAGCACGATCGTGCTGGCAACGCCATCGGTGGCTGGCGCGCGGTCGGCAAGGGCCGCATCGGCCTGCTGCCAATCACCGACAGCTGGCGCTGGGTACTGGCCGGGCGCGACGACCGCCACGGCGAACTGTGGAGCGGCGTGGTGGCCACGCTGGCACGTGCACAGGGCAGCGCTGATGCGCTGTGGTCACCGCAACCGATCGGCTGGGCAGGCGAACGACAGGCGCTGTGCGGCGTGCAGGCGCCGCTGCAGGTCTTCAACAAGCGTGGCGACGATGTACCCCTGATCGTCGATGGCGCGACGTCGGCGCTGCGCTGTACCGGCTGGTGGCCGCGTGAGGCAGGCTGGCAGCGCCTGCAGCATGGCGACAGCACCGTCTGGCGCTATGTGTTCGATCCGAAGGATGCACCGACGCTGCATCGGCAGGCGATGATCGATGCGACCACGCGTGCACTGGCGGCCAGCACGCCGGCAAACGCGTCAGTGATGCAACCCGTGGCAGGCCCACGCTGGCCGTGGTGGCTGGCGTTCGTGTTGTGCGCATCGCTGCTGTGGTGGCTGGAACGGCGGCGCTGACTCTGGGGTCGGATCCCTTTCGCCCGCGAAAGGGCTCTGACCCCACCAATTGGATCGCAGGCATCATCCACGCATGGCGTGGATCTACTGCCCGGTTGCCCCGGTAGATGCCAACCTTGGTTGGCGCTTTTCAACGCGTGCCCGCGCGCCGGTACACGCCATTGAAGCGCACGTTCATGCCACCGCATTCGCTGTTGTCGGCCACGATCAGCACCTCCCCCAGCGAATGCACGCGCACCTTGCAGGTGTCCTCTACAAACTCGACATCGGCACCATGCGGCGCCGCGCGCGCTTCCACCTGGCCCATGTTCGGCCCGTAGGGGCGCTGCTCCGGCGTGGGGTTGGCGGAGGGCCAGTAGGCATCACCCTCCACATGCAGTTGCCCACCCTGCACGGTGATGCGCAGGCCGTTGTCGCCGTCCTTCCAGTTGCCCGCCCAATCCTGTAGCGACGGCACGACCACCGGCAACGCCTGCAGCTTGCTGCGGTCCACCCAGCCGGCACTGCCGCCCACCTTGTTCGGGAAGAACGCGCAGCGGTAGCGGCCAAGATCACGCCCGGTCACCACGGTATCGCCATTGACCACATAGCTGCGCTGTCGGCAGGCCGGTTCGCCCTTCGCCGGGCAGCCGTCCATGTCGCCAAGCAGGTACAGACGGGGCGCATCGACCACCCGCGCCAGGGCGAACCGGCTCTGTTCGGAAGGGAACGCACCGTTGCGGCAGGCGCCATCGCCCGCGATGCCGGCAGCGAAGGCGGAGACCGGCAGCAGCGTGGCCAGCAGGCAGAACGAACGCAGGAACATCGCAACGACTCCCGTGGAGGAGGCCGAAGAATATACCGGCCTACTTCACCGGCGATGCATCACCGGCATCGTGCTCCTGGGAGAACCGCAGCGCACGCTGCCGCTGTTCGGCACTGAGTTCCGGCGGTGGCCGTGCGGTCGCGGCCTGGATCTGGTCCGGCCCTCCGGTGAGCTTGTTCAAGCCCCTGCCAGCCGCCAGCACGCCCTTGACCACGCCCATCATGATGTAGCCACCGCCCATGCTGACCTGCTCCGGCGACGGCGGCTCGCTCCAGTCGCGACTGAAGCGGTTGTCGCCGAACTTCACCGGATTCTTGAAACGGTACAGATCCAGCGGCTCGTCTTCGGGCTTGAGCGCACGCACTTCGCCAAGGGTGGTGACGTTGTCCTGCGGCAGGGTGGTGGAGATCGGCGCGGTGGTTGCCGCCAGCGCATCTGCAGGAGGTTCGGGCGCTGGGTTGGGCACCGCTACCGGCGTGGCCTGCTGCGCCTGCGCGATACCGGCCAGCAGCATGCTGGCCAGGAGTGCTCCCTGCGTTCCACGTCGTGCCACAGCCATCCACCCTGTTGGTTGCGTCCAGCACCCAAGGATACGGATACGGGCTTCAGATTTCGTTGCTGCACTGGCAGCTGTTCAGCCAGGGGAGATGCGGCGACACCACGGGACGCGAGCACTGAACGATTCACGCGCTCCGTGTGCGGTGTCTCACATCCTGAGACGTGAATGTGGTGCCATGTGACCCCTCGCAATCCGTCCCGGCTCCATCTTCCATGGCTTACGAACTCGCCAAGCGCACCGCCGATGCCGAGCAGAAGCTCGCCACCCGTGATGGCCTGCCGGCCCGCGACGGCGCCCTGCTCAGTGCGCGCCTGCAGCGCCGCTACCAGGACCGCATCACCGGCAGCTTTGCCATCCCCGGCCGCGAGGGTCGCTACGCGCCCATCCCCGATTCGGTGCCGCCTGCCCTGGCTGCCGCGCTGAAGGCACGCGGTATCGAACAGCTCTACAGCCACCAGGCCGAGGCCTGGAACGCCAGCCAGCGCGGCGAGCACGTGGCCATCGTGACCCCCACCGCCAGCGGCAAGTCGCTGTGCTACACCCTGCCGGTGGTCAGCGCGGCGATGCAGGACAAGGCCAAGGCGCTGTACCTGTTCCCGACCAAGGCACTGGCCCAGGACCAGGTGGCCGAGCTGCTGGAACTCAACCGCGCCGGCGACCTCGGCGTGAAGGCGTTCACCTTCGATGGCGACACCCCCGGTGATGCACGCCAGGCCATCCGCCTGCACGGCGACATCGTGGTGTCCAACCCGGACATGCTGCACCAGGCGATCCTGCCGCATCACACCAAGTGGGCGCAGTTCTTCGAGAACCTGCGCTACATCGTCATCGACGAGGTGCACACCTATCGCGGCGTGTTCGGCAGCCATGTCACCAACGTGCTGCGCCGGCTCAAGCGCATCTGCGCGTTCTACGGCGTGCAACCGCAGTTCATCCTGTGCTCGGCCACCATCGGCAATCCGCAGGCGCATGCCGAGGCGCTGATCGAAGCACCGGTCACCGCCATCACCGAGTCCGGCGCGCCCAGCGGGCCCAAGCAGGTGCTGTTGTGGAACCCGCCGGTGATCAACCCGGATCTGGGCCTGCGTGCCTCGGCGCGCTCGCAGAGCAACCGTATCGCGCGCATCGCGATCAAGTCCGGGCTGAAGACCCTGGTGTTCGCGCAGACCCGGTTGATGGTCGAGGTGCTGACCAAGTACCTGAAGGACATCTTCGACCACGACCCGCGCAAGCCGCCACGCATCCGCGCCTACCGCGGTGGCTACCTGCCCACCGAACGCCGCGAGACCGAGCGTGCGATGCGCGCCGGCACCATCGACGGCATCGTCAGCACCTCGGCACTGGAGCTGGGCGTGGATATCGGCAGCCTGGACGTGGTCATCCTCAACGGTTACCCCGGCAGCGTGGCCGCCACCTGGCAGCGCTTCGGCCGTGCCGGTCGCCGCCAGCAGCCCGCACTCGGCGTGATGGTGGCCAGTTCGCAGCCGCTGGACCAGTACGTGGTACGGCATCCGGACTTCTTCGCCGAGGCCTCGCCCGAGCACGCGCGCATCGCACCGGACCAGCCGTTGATCCTGTTCGACCACATCCGCTGCGCGGCGTTCGAGCTGCCGTTCCGGGTCGGCGATGGCTTCGGCCCGATCGATCCGGAAGTGTTCCTGGAAGCGCTGGCAGAGACAGAAGTGATCCACCGCGAAGGCGAACGCTGGGAATGGATCGCCGACAGCTATCCAGCGAACGCAGTCAGCCTGCGCGCCGTGGCCGATGGCAACTTCGTGGTGGTCGACCGCAGCGATGGCCGCCAGCAGATCATCGCCGAGGTCGACTATTCCGCTGCCGCACTCACCCTGTATGAGGGTGCCATCCACATGGTGCAGTCCACGCCCTACCAGGTAGAGACGCTGGACTGGGAAGGACGCAAGGCCTACGTCACCCGCACGCATGTGGATTACTACACCGACAGCATCGACTTTACCAAGCTCAAGGTGCTGGACCGCTTCGATGGCGGCGTGGCCGGGCGTGGCGATTCGCACCATGGCGAAGTGCACGTGGTGCGCCGCGTGGCCGGCTACAAGAAGATCCGTTACTACACCCACGAGAACATCGGCTACGGCCCGGTCAACCTGCCCGACCAGGAACTGCACACCACCGCGGTGTGGTGGCAGCTGCCGCAGGCCTTGCTGCTACGCGCGTTCGCCAGCAAGCAGGATGCGCTCGATGGTTTCCTCGGCGCGGCGTATGCGCTGCACATCGTCGCCACCGTGGCGGTGATGGCCGATGCGCGCGACCTGCAGAAGTCGGTCGGCAACGGCGATGGTTCATGGTTCGCGATCGCCGACCAGAGCGGCCGCGGCCAGCTGCGCGGCAGCGAGGGTGATCCTGGCGTTGTCGAACTCCTGCAGGAGTTCGTGCCCACCGTGTACCTGTACGACAACTTCCCCGGCGGCGTCGGCCTTAGCGAGCCGCTGTGGCAGCGCCAGGCCGAGCTGGTGCAGCGCGCGCGCGAACTGGTGCAGCGCTGCGACTGCAAGGCCGGCTGCCCGGCCTGTGTCGGGCCGGTGCTGGCCGCGCAGGAAGAAGATGAGACTTCGCCGCGTGCGCTGGCGCTGCGCGTGCTCGACCTGTTCGATGCCGAGGCCTGCCAGCACGTGCCCGACGTGGTGATGACCACGCGCGATCCGATGGAGCTGCTGGCCCCGTGAGCCTGAGCCTGGACAAGCTGCGCCTGCTGCGGAAGCAGGCCGGTGACCCGAAAGCAGTCACGCCGGCTGCGCCCGAGCCGCCGCCCGCAGCGCCGGCCCCGGTGGCCGCCAATGATGCACGGCAACCACCGGCCGAACGTTCGGTGTTCGCCTGGGTCGAACAGGAAATCCGCCACAAAGCGACCGGCGCAGCGGCCTCTACACCGACACCCGCACCGCTGCGTCGGCCGGAAGTGGGTAGCCTGCATCGCCTGCTCGGCCTGCGCACGCGAGGCGGCCCTGCACCTGCACGGGCCAGCGCGCAGGATCGCCAGCTGCCTGGCGAGGAAATCGCACCGGGCCTGTTCCTGATCGAATCGCTGCAGCCGCAGGTGATTCCGGCGCAGCCGCTGTCGCTGGATTTCGCCCGCCGCGAAGGCGAACACGTGGCCCCACGCGACCTGCTGTTCTTCGATACTGAGACCACCGGCCTGGCCGGCGGCACCGGCACCCGTGCCTTCATGATCGGTGCCGCCGACTGGCATGCCTGCCCGCAGCGCGGCGAAGGCCTGCGCATCCGCCAGCTGCTAATGTCCACCATGGCCGCCGAGGACGCGATGCTCGCCACCTTCGCCAGCTGGCTGCAGCCGTCCACCGTGTTCTGCAGCTACAACGGCCGCAGCTACGATGCGCCCCTGTTGAAGGCGCGCTACCGACTGGCCCGCCAGCGTTGCCCGATTACAGCGCTGGATCACGTCGACCTGCTCTATCCGACCCGCCGCCGCTATCGCGGCACGTGGGAGAACTGCAAGCTGTCCACCATCGAACGCCAGCTGCTGCGCGTGGTGCGCGAGGATGACCTGCCCGGCTCGGAAGCGCCCGGCGCATGGCTGCGTTTCCTGCGCGGCGGCGACTCGGTGAACCTGCGCCGGGTGGCCGACCACAACCACCAGGACGTGGTGACCCTGGCCCTGCTGCTGCAGCGGCTGGTACGGGAAGAACAACGTGAACGCGAAACCCTGGCGCTGGTCGGGCAGTAGGCGTTGACGCGGCCTGACGGTGGCAGCGGTGACACTGCCGCCACCATCCACGCCTGGAGCCCGACGATGCGCCTCAATCCCCTGGTCCTGCTCGCCATCCTGCCGTTGGCCGCCTGCAGTCACGCTGGCAGCAGCACCTCCCACGATCCCGCGCCAGCGCCCGTGGCCGATGCCGCGCACGAATGCAAGCCGGAGGCGCTGGAAGCCTTCACCGGCAAGACCGCCGACGAAGCCACGATCAAGAAGCTGGTGGCTGACAGCGGCGCGCGCGGTGCACGGGTGGTCAAACCCGGCATGGCGGTGACCATGGACTTCCGCCAGGACCGCGTGACCGTGCAGGTGGATGCGCAGAACCGGATCGAACGCGCCAGCTGCGGTTGATCGCCCGGTGGGTAGCGCCGGGCCATGCCCGGCGCCTTCCCTCTCCAGGCGTGCCGCTGCGCTCGCCGGGCATGGCCCGGCGCTACCGCCGTTTCAGAGGCGCTCGGCCTTGCCGCTGGCCAGTGCGCGCGCGATCACCTGCTGTGCCTGCTGCGATGCCTGCGCATGTACGCGCGCCTGACGCTCGCCCAACGCGGCCTGTTGGCTGCCCAGTGCCGCCTGTCGGCTGGCCAGTTCGGACTGCTGGCTGGCCAGGCGCTGCATGTCACGGGTGCGGCCGGATTGCGCGGCCTCGCTGCGGGCTTCCTGCATCGCACGACGTGCCTCGGCGGCGGCCTCGCGTGCAGCCTCACGCGCAACGGCCATATCGCTGGTCGCACCACGCGCCGCCTTTGCTGCTTCTGCGGCGGCCTCACGGTTGATGTCGTGGGCGGCCATCGCGCTGCGCGCTACCTCAGCGGCGGCCAGCGCAATGCGGCGTGACTCCTCGCCCTGCAGGCGGCCCATCTCACCCATCTGCCTGCCGAGTTCGCCCTGCTCGCGACCCAGCGCACTCTGCTGGCGGCCCAGTTCGCTCTGCTGGCGACCGAGGTCTGCGGCGCCGCTGTAGGCGCGCTGCAGGGTCTGGATCAGCATCGGGTCGCGCACCACATAGCGCTTGTCGCCCTGGCGGAACCACAGCGCCGGCCCCTTGCCGAGCTGCCTGCGGGCCACCGTTACATCGTCGATGCCGCCATTGGCGAAGGTCGAATCACCATCGACCAGCACGTAGGCCTGCGACGGCGACTTGCCGAGGTCCAGGCGCCCGTAGGTGGTGATGGAGGTGGTGTGGGAAGTCGAATGTTCACTGTGCATGTCGGTATCCACATCGACATCCACGTCGACCGCCACATCGGCATCGTCCGGGCCTGACAGCGCCTCGACATCGGCCGGCTCGGCAGGCGGCGCGGGCGCCACCGGCACGGCCGGAACGCGCGCGGCCGAAGGCGGTGCGGGCGGCGCGTTCGGAGCCTTCGGCGGTGGCGGCACCACGGCCTTCGGTGCAGCCGGAGGCGCCGGCGGTGCCGGCGGCACTGGCGCCGCCACCAGCCGCATCGGTGCCACGCCCACCACAACGACGACAGCGGTCAACGCCATCGCCAGGATGCGCGGGCAGGACCGGCGCGTCTGCAGCGAGAGCAGGCGACGCTTGAGGCTGGTGGTGTTCGGTGCAGCACTTGCCACACCCAGGTGCGGCTGCGGTGCCACGCCCAGCTGCAGCAGCAGGCGGCCATAAGCCTGGCGGCTGGCGCCGTGCTGGCCAACCACGGCCGCATCCACCGCTTCTTCGCGAGCCTGTGCATATTCGCGCACCGACAGGCGCAGCAGCGGGTGGAAGAAGAACAGGTGCTGGGCCAGTGCAGGCAGCAGGCCCCACTGCAGGTCACGCCGCTGCAGGTGCTGCAGTTCATGCGTCAGTGCCAGATCCAGCGCGTCACCCTGCAGGGCATTGTCGCCGGCCGGCAGCAGCAGCACCGGGCGGAACGGCCCGACCAGCTGCGGTGCATCCACCTGCGTGCTCATCCACAACCGCGGCGCAGGACGCACGCCGTGCGCATCGGAGGCCAGTTGCAGGGCCTGCACCAGCGCTTCGTCCTCGCAGGGATAGGCGGCGGCCAGCAGCGCGCGGCAGCGGCGCCATTCACCAAAGGTACGCAGCGCCATCAGCAGCACACCGGATGCCCACAGCGCAGCCAGTGCAACGGCCCACCACGCAACTGCCGGCACGTCCGCCGCAGGCACCGGCATCGTCGCCAGCAGCTGCGCCGAGGCTTCCGGCGCCAGCGGGTAGACCAGATCTGCGGCAACGTCAGTGGCGGTCATCGCCACCGCCTGCGGTGCCGGCAGCCAGGCCAGCTGCAGCGGTTGGCTCCAGAACAGGCCGAGCACGGCCTGCAGCGACACCAGCCACCACAGGCGGCAGCGGGTGGCCGCCGACAGCGACGGCAGCCCGCGGCACACGCCGTACACCAGGGCCACCAGCAGCACGGTCTGCAGGCTGGTCCAGCCCAGCCGTTCCAACAACGGGATCAGCATCGTGGTGTCCATGGCTCAGCCCTCGTGGCGGCGCGATTGGAGTTCGGCGACCAGCGCTTCCAGCTCGGCCAGCTCGTTGTCGCTGACCTGCTGGCGCTGCGACAGGTAGGCCACGAACGGCGACACCGAGCCCTGCAGCGTGTTGTCGACGAACTGGGCCACTGCACCCTGCAGCACGCTTTCCGGGCCACGGGTGGCCTGGTAGCGGTAGACGCCGTCCTGCTGCTGGCGACGAAGATACCCCTTCGCCCGCAGCCGCTCCATCATCGTCAGCACGGTGGACCGGGCCAGGCCACGGGCCTCGCCGTAGCCACTGGCGACCTCGCCGACGCTGGCCGGCGCATGTTCATCGATGTACTGCAGCAGGGCCAGCTCCTGGTCCCCGATCGTCTTGCCACGCATGACACCACTCCCTTGACTACACGTGTCGCCACTTTCTGCGTGACGACAACTGTAGTCAACCCCCCGGAAGTCATGGGCCGACGAACGGTAGGGGGCAAGCCGCCCGGCTCAGTACTCCACCCGGTACCCGATCGAGAAGGTCCGCCCTGCCGCCGGCAGACTGGACATCTTTCCGTAGGTCGCCTCGGCCTGCTGGCCATAGACCGTGCGGTAGTCACGATCGGCCAGGTTGTAGATGCCCGCGCTGAAGCGGCCGCCTGCCAGTGGTACTTCGCCGATCAGGTCGAACACCGCATAGCCGTGGATCTTCGCCGCCGGGGTGGCGCGAATGCTGGGACTGATCGCTGCGAGTGGCGCATCGCGCCAGGCACGATCGGTCCCGCCCACCACTTGTCCCTGCAAGCGCAGCAGGCTGTCATTGGCGAAGCGCCACTGCCCATGCACACCAGCCTTCAAGGGTGAAACGCGGAACGCATTGAGCTCACGCCAACGTCCGGCAGCATCGCGGTACTGGCCCCGGGTGCTGGCAAGGCTGGCGCCCAGCTCCAGCTGCGCCGTCGGCGTGTAGCGCAGGTTGGCCTCCACGCCCCACACCCGCTCATCGGTGTCGGCCACCGACACGCTGTAGTCACGGTTGAACTGCACGGTCTTGTCCGAGCGGTTGTAGAACGCGGTCACCGCGCTCTGCAGCGATGCATCGCTGCGGCGCCAGCCCAGCTCATAGCTGTCGACCTTGATCGGGCCGACGTTGCGGCTGTCGATGACGAAGCTCGCCGGCACATCGCGCAGCATGCGCTGCGTATCGGGCAGGCTGAATCCCTGCGAGAAGTTCGCGAAAAGCTGTTGCGATGCGTCCAGCCGGTACACCACGCCGGCATTGAACAGGGTCTGCGCGTGGCGCACGCGGCCACCCTGCAGCAGGCGCGGCGTGTACCCCGCAACGGCGTCGGCGGTGATCGCTTCGGTGTAGGGAAGTGAATCCTCGACGCGGTTGCGCAGGATCTGGTGGCGCACACCAGCCTGCACGCTGAAGCGCTCGCCGAGCGAATGGTCGGCCTGCAGGAACAGTCCGGTGGTGTCCACGCGCACGTCCGGCCCCATCGCGTACTGCGCTGTCGGTCGGTAATCCAGACCATTGCTGGCGATGAAGCGGTTGATGTCATACATCTGTCCGCGCTGGCTGTCCTGCTCGCGCTCGTGGTCCACACCGTATGACAGCTGCAGGCTGCGGCCCGCCACCTGGAAATCCCTGTGCAGCGCGCTGCGCAGGCCCCACACGTCGATTTCGGTGTTGGACTGCATCGCCACATAGGCGAAGCCACCGCGCAGTGCCGGATGCACCAGGGTCGACACCGACGGGAACCAGCGCCCCTGTTCGTTGCGGTAATAGGCTTCCACGCTCAGTTCCTGCCCGCCCAGTACATCGCGGTTGCGGTACTGCGCATTCACTCCCTGGTGGCGGGTACGCGGCTGCGCCTCCAGCTGCAGGCCGGGCAGCGCCTGGTGGCTGGGCGTGAATGCAGGGTTGAACAGCGCGGCCAGGCGCGGTCCATAGTCAGGGCCGTGATCACTGTCCTGCTGATCGTCGAACCAGCGTACGCCCACGCTCAACCGCTGGCTGTCCGTCAGCGTCCAATCGAAGCGCGCATTGAGTTCGCGGGTCTCGGTGTCCTGCCGATCGGTCTGCGCGATCTCCGGACCGATGCGGCGGCCATGCGCATCCAGCGATGCGCCCTGCCGGCCATAGGCGAAGCCGAACGCGCCACTGAACTGATCGCCGCGCACGGTCATGGTCTGCGCTGCGTTCCAGGCCAGCGTGTCACTGGACAGATGCGAGGGACTGCGCAGGCCGAACTGGCTGGCCAGCTGCACCGGCTGCTCACCGGGCTGAAGGGTGATGATGTTGATGATGCCGCCACTGGCACCGGCGCCATACAGCGCGGTGGCACCGGAGATCACCTCGATGCGCTCGATCATGGTTGGCGAAATGCTGTTGAGCTGGCGCGATCCATCGCGCGCGCCGGTCAGTGGTACGCCATCGATCATCACCTGCACGCTGCGGCCACGCATGGTCATGCCGTAGTTGCTGGTGGTTCCGCTGGCCGGCGCCAGCGATGGCACCAGCTGGCCGAGGATGTCGGCGGTACTGCGCCCGGCGGTGATCTGCTGGGCAATCTGCTCGCGCTCGATGGCATACACGGTGCCGGCGATCTCGGCCACGCTGCGTGCGCCTCGCACGGCGGTGACACTCACCGCATCCAGTTGCCGGGTGCCGGACGTAGCGGACGCATTCTGTGCCGCCAGCTGGCCACTGATGGCCATCGCCAGCACAGCCAGCGGAAGGGTTGCTGCGGTATGCCGCATGGTGTCCTCGTTGCGTATCAGGGGGAATCGATAGGCGCTGCGAAGCGGCGCATCAGCGGCCGGCACAGCAGCAACCCGAGCGCCGAAACTGCCGCCAGCGCGATGTAGTAGATGGGGTAGCCCAGGCCCTTGGCGAGGAAGCCGGACAATGCACCGCCGATGAAATTGACCAGCAGTTCGAAGCACACGAGCAGGGTGAAATCAGTGCCGGCCTGGGCACGCGAACTGACCCGCATGAACAGGGCATACAGGCTGGTCATCGCCACATAGCGCAGTGCCAACAGCGCGATCACCAGCGCGCCCAGGCCCCACCGTGACGTCGCCATCGCACCGCTGTAAAGCATCAACGCCAGCAGTACATAGAACACGGTGCGCCACCAGCCAGCGTGCATCAGCAGCTGCTCGGCCCGGCGCTGCTTGAGCAGCCAGGCGGTGCCCACCGCAGCCAGCATGCCGGTACCGGCACCGCCCACCGAGATCAGCAATCCGATCTCGGTCAGGCTGAACTGCTGGTCGACCAGCAACGGGTTGATCATCGCCATGGCCGGCGCTTCCACCAGCCGGTACAGCACGATCAGCAGCAGCGCCCAGCGCAGTTCGCGACGACGCAGCGCACGCAGGATGCTCGGCCGCGGCGCGTCGGGCCTGGCCGGCGTTTCGTTGATCTGCTGCACTGCCAGCAGGGTCAGTGCGCTCATCGCGGCCAGGCTCAGCAGGGCCACGCTCCAGCCGCGGGTTTCATACAGCCACAGCACACCGGCGCCACCGATCATGCTGCCCAGGGCCACACCCACGCTCTGCGCCATGCTGCCCAGCCGGTGCTCGGACGGCGCCAGCGCCTCCACGGTATAGCCGTCGATGGCGATGTCCTGGGTGGCGGCAATGGTCGAGATCCACATGCCGACCAGCACGAACACGACCAGGCCATGATCCAGGCCGGTGAACGCCAGCACCAGGATCCCGGCCAGCAACAACAGCTGGGTCAGCCACAGCCAGCTGCGGCGGCGACCGAGGGCCGGCAGATGCCAGCGGTCCACCAGTGGTGCCCACAGGAACTTCAGCGCCCACGGCAGGTAAAGCAGCGACAACATGCCGATCCAGCGCAGATCCACGCCCTGGCTACGCAGGATGGCCGGTACCGCCACGTTGTAGAAATACAGGGGCAAGGCATGCGCCATGTACAGCGCGACGATCACACCCAGGCCGAACGGCGAAGCGGCGGCGCGCTCAGTGCGCATCGGCCTGCTCCAGGTGCTCGCCAATCCAGCGCATGCCCGCGCCGGCATCGGCGGTGACGAAGTACGGCACGGCCCAGGCCGCATGCAGCGCCGGAGTGTCCAGCCGCTGCTGATCGGCGGCATCGCTGGCGATGCGCACCAGGCCCCGGCAGTACCGCCGGAAGGCGGCCTTGTACTGCTTGTACCAGACCGCCTGCAGGGCACGGTAATCGTCGCAGAAGGTGGCACCGGGCGCGGTGCTGGCAACGAAGTAGAAGGGACGGTGGGCATCGATCAGCGCCTGCACGCGGTCCAGCCAGTACTGGATCTGGTGCGCATCCACCGCGCCATGGAAGACGGCACGCAGCACCACCGCCTCGTTGATCACCAGACCCATCGCCATCGACCTTCTTGCTGAACAGGGGAAAGGGGCAGCGAGCCCCCGCAAATGAGAATAATTTGCAATACCATTGAAAGTTTAGGCGCGACGAAAGAAAATTTAGGCACGACAGCTTTCGCGGGTGCCTTGCATGCAGGTCTATTCCTGCGCCGAACTGATGAGCGCCGCCCACGCGCTGGGCGGCCGGGTCGACTTTGAATCGGGTCTCCCCGATGCGCTGCCTGTGCTGGCCGGCTGGCAGCAGGTGCAGTCGATGGACAGCGGCCTGGTGCTCTACCTCAGCCGCAGCCAGGACATGGTCGGCGGCCGCAGCCAGAACTGCCTGCCTGCGGGTCTCACCGCCAGTTTCCTGCTGCAGGGGCAGGCCGAAGTGGTCATCACCAACCAGCGCCTGCAGATGGACAGCCGCCGGGCCGGGAGCCCGGCGATGCTGGTCCACCTTCGTGAGGAGGAAGCGTTCCAGCGCCATTGGCAGGCGGGTCGCGAGGAAACCAAGGTCAGCCTGCACCTCGGCCAGGACTGGTTGTCGCGCCAGCTCGATGGCATTGCATCGGCCGGACTCACCCGCCTGCGACTGAGCCACGCACGCAACCAGGCGTGGCAACCGCCTGCGCCACTGCTGCGGCGGGCCGCAGCGTTGTTCGGGGCGGAAACGGCGGAGCCGCCTCTGCTGGCCAGCCTGCAACGCGAGAGCTTTGCGCTGGAAGTCGCGGCCAGCGTGGTTCGATCCGTGATCGCCGAACGCGAGGCGCCTGCCCCCAGCGCGCATCTGCGGCGTTGCGTGGACCAGTTGCAGCAGTGGCTGCAGAGCGGCGAGGCCGATGGCCTGACCATCAACCAGATGGCGCGCAGGCTGGGTACGAACGCCGTCGACCTGCAAAGCACCTTCCAGCAGCTGCACGGCAGCAGCATCGCCGCCTGGCTGCGCGCACTGCGCCTGCAACGGGCACACGACGCCCTGCTGCAACGGCGGGTGTCAGTGGACGTGGCAGCCAGCCTCGCCGGCTATGCCCATACCAGCAGCTTCAGTGCTGCATTCAAGCGGCAGTTCGGAAGGTCTCCTTCCCAGATCCGCTAGCCGCAGCAGGCACGCCCCGCGCACACAACCAATACCTGCCTCGCAGCGCAGCTACTACTTAAACCTTTTACGCACCCGCTGCATCCGATCCTCGACGCCCCGCCGGAATCCCGCATGTTCCGCCCAACGCTTCGAGTCGTGCTCATGCTCATCACTGCCCTGCCCTTCGCCGCCGTCTCTGCCAGCCAGGATCAGGCCAACGACCAGACCCGCCGGCTGATCCGCCAGATCATGCTGGAGCAGCGCATCCCGGGATTGCAGATTGCGGTGGTCAAGGACGGGCAGATCGTGTTGTCCGAGGCCTACGGTCTGGCCAATGTCGAGAACGGTGTGCTTGCCTCGCGCGACACCCGCTTTCCGCTCAATTCGGCCACCAAGGCGTTCACCGGCGTGGCCGCCGCGCAGCTGGCCCAGCAGGGGCAGCTGGATCTGGACGCGCCGGCCTCGCGTTACCTGGATGATCTTCCGGCAGCGTGGAGAGACGTACGCGTACGCCAGTTGCTTGCGCATACCTCAGGCCTTCCGGACATCCTCGATGCGAGCGGACTGCTGGGCGGTGGTACCGAAGCCCAAGCGTGGGCGGCGGTCACTGCGCTGCCGATGGAGGCGGCCTCCGGCCAGCGCTTCGCATACAACCAGACCAACTACGTGCTGCTGGCGCGGATCATCGCGCAGCAATCGGGCATGCCCTATGAACGATTCCTCGCCACCGGCCAGTTCAGCAGCGCGCGCATGGCGCGCACTACCTTTGGCGACAGCTACGACCTGATCCCGGATGTGGCGACGATGTACAGCCTGGCCCCGCGTGCAACCGACGCAGCCGATGCACCGCCGCGCCTGTCGCACTGGTTCTACGACATTCCACCTTCACTGTGGGCCGGTGGTGGCATCCTCACCACCGCCGATGACACCGCGCGTTGGCTGGTCGCGCTGACCGACGGGCGCCTGCTTCAGGATGCACCGCGGAAGAGGATGTGGACCGCAGAGCGCCTCACCGATGGCCGTGCTGCACCATGGGCAGGCGGCTGGCCGGTGCTGCAGGCCAGCCCCGATCTGCAGGTAGCCGGCATCGGCGGGGCACGCTCGGCCTTCGTGGTGTATCCCGAGCGCGGCGTGGCGGTGGTGGTGCTGACCAATCTGGTCGGCGCCAATCCACAGCAGTTCATTCCGCGCATTGCCGATTTCTATGCGCGCGCGGCCTCAACGCCCGTTCACGAACGGGTCGCCCTTGCACGGCAGCAACGGGCTGTCATCGCAGGGCCATAGCGCGGCGGGTACGGTCCTGGCCACTTCGAAGTGATCCTGGTTCCAGCGCAGGAAACCGCCGTGGATGGCATTGCCATGATCGAAGCTGCGCGCATCGACGGCCAGTGGCTGTTCGGGGTCTGCTTCGGCCACCCAGCGCAGCACCGGCACCTTGTCCAGCGCCCCGATGAAGGCGAACAGATCACCCGCGCCCTTGTCCTGGTAAGCCGTCATGGTCGCCGCGTCGGGCAGCTCGGCCTGCGCCAGCAACGACGCGGTGACATCCTGCAGCGGTGCGGCTCCCTGTGCGATGTAGGCGCGCATGCCCGTGGTGGTTGCCGGGCAGTCCTGCAGCTGCACCAGATACCCGGTGGTACCGCCACGGCCGGAGAACGACCGCATCCAGTAGCGGAAACGCGGCCCGCTGCGATCGGTGACCATGAAATCCTGCTGGCCATCCTGCGCGGGAGTGGAAAGCACCTGCACCTTGCTGGCGCCCTCCACGTTGCACTTCAACTGCGCCAGCACCTGCCTGGCAGGTTCGGGCAGCGCAGCGTAGCGACCGCCGGGATGGGCGCTGCCGGAGGCTTCCGGCAACCCGGGCAATCCGTGATCAGTGGGCAACGTCTGCGTAGGCAGAGCCTCAGGTTTCGTCGCCGACTTCGCGGTGGGTGCCGCCGGCGCGGTGCGCTCCCCGGCCGGGGCGCAGGCGCTGCATGCCAGCAGCAGCAACAGCGAGGCACTCGGCATCAACTGGGATCGGATCATGGTTCAACGCCCTCCCATCGCAGGGGCTTCGGGCTGCTGTGCGGGTACGTGCGCAGGTGCGCTCTGGTCGCGTGATTGCTGCTGCAACTGGCGCAGGCTGGTTTCCACCGAAGTTTCGCGCACCTCGGCTGCATTGACCCCTGCGCGCAGCGCCGCAGGATCGCCCGGACTGCCCTGCACCAGAAACAGCGTCTCACCGGCTGCACGACCCGCGCTGGGGTTGCTGGCCACGATCTGGTCGACCTGGGTGATGCCTGCGGCCTTCGCTTCGCGCAGCATCACCAGGCTGTAGGCATCGGCATGCTCGGCGTAGCGTCCGCCCAAGGCCTGCAGGCGCGTACTGATCTGCTGCTGCAGGGCATGGTCGCGATGCTGGGGCTGGCGGGGGTCGTCATTGGCAGCAAGCGGGGCGTCCTGCCCCAGCTCACGCGCCTGCCCCGGTGCGACCGAGGTCAGCACGTACTGCCAGCGATTCTGCCCGGGCGTGCCGCGCACCGTCGCCACGAAGTCGTCGTACTCACCGCCACCGATGGTCTGGCAACCTGCCGAATCGGTGTTTGCCCGGCTGCCGCGGTGGATCTTGAAGGTGTCATTGAGGTCCTGCACGCCCTGGGTATCACGCGCGTCGAACCAGCCATCGCCATTGCTGTCCCGCTCCACCCGGCCGGCACCGGCGGTTACCGCGTCCTGCGAGGGACGCAGCGCGAACTCATCGGCGTGGCCGTGGCGCGGGTGGGTGGTCGCGCGCATTTCGGTGGTGCCTTCGCCCAGTCGCCCCAGATCCTTGACCCGGTCGCCATTGACGTCCTCACCTTCGGTCTTGGTACGCGGTGCCACGTTGCCGAAGCCCGGGCTGCGCGGCGTGGTCTTGGCATGGCCGTCGTACTGCGCGGTCGGCTCGGTCGTGGCCTGGTTGAACTCGCGCACATGGCCTTGGCCCTGCGCATCCTTCCACAGCACCACGATGCGGTCGTCGTAGACACCACGCCCGCGCGCCTCCGTGGTGCGGTTCTCGTCGCGCAGCCCCAGCACCACGCGGTCCTGCGTCGCCATTGCTTCGTTCGCTGCCGTGTTGCCGCGCTGGGCCACGATGCTGCCGTAGACGTCGTACTGCTGGGCCTGGCTCAAGCCCGCGGTCTCTGCCGCCTCGGGCATCCGCGGTGGGCGCGTCGCCTCACCCAGGCGATCCAGCATCGGGTTCACTGTGGCCGCATCTGCTGCGGCAACACCACCATTCCGGCGCAACGCCTCAAGCTCGGTGGCGGCACGCGCCGAGATGTAGCGATCCAGCGATTCCTGCACCACAACACTCTGCCCGTCGTGCAGGGCCTCCAGGCGGGCGGCGGCACCGCGCACGTCGTTCTGCCGCAACAGGGCGACGACTTCGTTGGCCGCCGCATTGATATCCATCTCGGGCATGGTCGGTCCTTGAACGTGATCGGTTGGGAGTCAGCCTACCCCAGCTGCCCGACGGAGCTTTTGACACAGCGCACACCCCAGCACCTGCCCCATTCAGGCGGCACATGCCGCGCCCGGCCTCACCCCCGCGGCCCGCCCATCACCGGCAGGATCACCCCGCTGATGTAACTGGCACAGACCGGCGAGGCCAGGAACACATAGGCCGGCGAGAGTTCTTCGGGCTGTGCGGGCCGGCCCATGTCGCTGTCCTTGCCGAACTCCGCCACGTCCTCCGCCGGCTTGTCGGCCGGGTTCAGCGGCGTCCACACCGGACCCGGCGCCACGCAGTTGACCCGGATGCCACGCGGTAGCAATTGGCTCGCCAGCGATTTGGTGAACGCATGGATCGCGCCCTTGGTGGCCGAGTAATCGATCAGCGCCTTGCTGCCGAAGATTCCCGTTTCCGATCCTGTGTTGATGATGCTGGCACCCTCGCCCAGATGCGGCAGTACCGCGCGCGCCATCTGTATGTAACCGCCGATGTTGGTCTGCAGGGTTTCCTGCAGATGCGCGTCTTCCAGATCTTCCAGCCGCGCGCAATGCAGCTGGAACGCGGCATTGTTGACCAGGATGTCGATGCCGCCGAACGCCTTGGCCACCTGCTTGACCGCCTTGTTGCAGAAGCGCGGATCACGCACATCACCGGCGATCACCACGCAGCGGCCGCCTTCGCGCTCCACGTGCTGGCGGGTGATGTCCGCGTCCTCGGCCTCGTCCAGGTGCAGTACCGCCACATCGGCGCCTTCGCGTGCGAACAGCACCGCCACTGCACGGCCAATGCCGGAATCGCCACCAGTGACGATCGCGCGCATGCCCTGCAGCTTGCCGCTGCCGGCGTAGTCCGGTGCAAGGAAACGCGGCGCCAACTCCAGTTCGTGTTCATGCCCGGGCTTGGCCAGCTGCTGCGCCGGCATCGCCTCCGGTTGTCGGCGTGTGCCGGCCTGGGTTGCGGTCTTCTTCGTGGCTTTCTTTGCCGCGCGCACGTCCTTGGCCTTTTCCTGGTCCTGCAGGCGTCGCTGTCGGGCCGCGACGCGCGCCGCCCGTGGATCGCTGGCGGCCGCCTTGCGGGTTGCGGTCTTCACCACGCGCGGGCGATCGGGGTCGGCAGCAGTCTTCGTCGCGGTGCTGCCTTTGCGCACCTTGGGCGAGGCTTTGCGGCGGGTCGGGGTCTTCTTGGTGGTGGCCATGCAGGTCTCCTCGGGAGGGAAGGGGGTTGCCGGCCAGCGGCCGGCACTACCGGGCGCATGCGCCGCACTACCGGGGGCGGCATCCGCCGCTCCTGCAGTGTCTCCACCTATGCTGTTGGCGGCAGTGAGCGCACCGTGTCCACGATGTGCACGGTATTCATTCCGCCACCACGTGCGACGTCGCACGCTGCACGCAACCACACAAGGAACACCTCCATGAAACATGCCATCGCCACCGCCGCCGTCTGCTTTGCCCTCGCTGCCTGCAGCAGCTCGCCGGTGGCCCAGGTGCAGCCGATCGACGGCGTGATTTCCGGGCAGTGCCACAGCGACATGGTGCGCGGCGCACTGGGCCTGGCCGCTTCGGATGCCACCGTGGCCCGCGCCCGCGTGGACAGCGACAGCCTGCACGTGCGGGTGCTGCGCCACGACGGTCCGCGGGTGCCGCCGGCCAGCGAGGGCGGCGATCGCCTGACCATCGAGAAGGGCCGCACCAACAACATCACCGCGATCTACTGCGGCTGACGACTGCGGCTGAGCCGGCGCGCCCTGCGCAGCATGCGCAGGGTGGCCTGTTCCCACTGGCGCGGTCCACGCAGGCCGGCCAGCTTGGCCAGTTCGCCGCGCTCCCAGCCGGCGAACACGCACGGGTCGATGTAGGCCTTGCGGCACACCGCCGGAGTGTTGCCCAGCAGCGACGCCACCTCGCACACCACCGCGCGCTGCGCCTGGGCCAGCGCGCGCTGGCTGGCCGGTTCCGGCAGCTCGGTGGCCGCGAACGCCTGCACCGCCGCCACGGTACCGCCCCAGGTGCGGAAATCCTTGGCAGTGAAGTCCTCACCCATCACCTCGCGCAGGTAGTCGTTCACCGCGCCGGAATCCACCGGCTGCGGCGTGCCGTCTTCATCGCGATACTGGAACAGCGCCTGTCCCGGCAGCTGCTGCAGACGCCTCACCAGCAGTCCCAGCCTGCGGTCGCCCACGGTCACCTCCTGCAGCTGGCCGGACTTGCCACGGAAACGCATGCGCACCCGGCCGCCGCGCAGCAGCTCCAGATGGCGGTTGCGCAGTGTGGTCAGTCCGAACGAACGGTTCTGTTGTGCATAGGTTTCATTGCCGACCCGCACCAGGGTGTCGGCCAGCAGCGCCACCACCACCGCCAGCACTTTCTCCCGCGGAAAGCCTGGCCGCTTGAGGTCGCGTGACAGACGCCTGCGCAGCGTAGGCAAGGCCTCGCCAAAGGCGATAATGCGGTCGAACTTGCCGGCGTCGCGCTCCCTGGCCCAGTCGGCGTGGTAGCGGTACTGCTTGCGGCCGCGCGCATCGCGGCCGGTGGCCTGCAGGTGGCCATTGGCGTGGGCGCAGATCCACACCGCGGTGTAGGCCGGCGGAATCGCCAGCGCACGGATGCGCTGCAGGGTGGTGGCATCACGCAGCGCGCGGCCATCGGCATCGCGGTAGCTGAAGCCCTTGCCGGCGCGGCGCCGGCTGATGCCCGGCTGGGTGTCATCGACATAGCGCAGGCCGGCGGCGCGAGCGGCCTGGCGTTCGGGGGTTGAGGTGGCTGACATGCCCGCAGTGTCGCCGTCGCGATGCCGCGATCCTGTCGATAACACAAGACAAACACGTGAGGGCCGGTTCGCCGCTATGCTCGGGTCTTCACAACCCCTTCCGGAGTCATGATGTCGTTTCCGATTCGCGCCCGTTCGCTCTCCGCCCTGTTGCTGCCGGCCGTGCTGGCCCTGACCGCCTGCCAGGCACCGGCGCTGGACGAACAGGATTCGGCCACCGCCCATGCCCAGCAGGCCGCAGAAGCCGCCAAGGCGCCGGCCGACGAAGCCGGCAAGGCCACCGAGGCTCCGCCGGTCGGCACCTGCGATGCCAGCCAGGTGCAGAGCCTGGTCGGCCAGACCTACACCGACGCGCTGGGTAAGCAGGCGCAGGAAGATGCCGGCGCCAATCAGGTGCGTGTGCTCAAGCCCAACGACGTGGCCACGATGGAGTTCCTCGGCGACCGCCTGAACATCGAAGTGGACGCCAAGGGCGCCGTCAGCGGCGCGCGCTGCGGCTGAGTCGGGCCCCGCGCCGGCACTGGGTTGCCGGCGCGTTCTGTTGCACCTGCAACCGTGTATTGCGGCGTTGCAGCAACCTGTGATCTAGTCGAGGCATCCGGTGGCCTCACGATGCGCTCCAGGGATTGAGCGGGCTTGAGTGTCCCCGTTCAATTCATTCCGCATCGAGGTAGAGATGGCCCCCCGCAACCGCCAAGGGCTTTACGACCCGCGCTCCGAGCGCGATGCCTGTGGATTTGGCATGGTCGCCCAGCTCGACGATCAACCATCGCGCCTGTTGGTTGATACCGCCATCGCCGCGCTTTCGCGCATGACCCACCGTGGCGGTGTCGCCGCCGATGGCCTGACCGGCGATGGCTGCGGCCTGCTGCTGCGCCGCCCCGATGCGTTCCTGAAACTGCTGGCCAGCGAAGCCGGCATCGCGGTCTCCGCACGCTTCGCCGCCGGTCTGGTGTTCCTGCCGCACGACGCCGACGCGGCGCAGGCCTGCCGCGCGCAGTTGCAGACGCAGGTGGAAGCGGTGGGCTGCAAGGTCGCCGGCTGGCGCGAGGTGCCGACCGACGACAGCGTCTGCGGCCAGCTGGCGCGCGACACGCTGCCGCGCATCGAGCAGGTGTTCGTGGACGCGGGCGTCGGCCAGGATGATGCCGGCTTCGCGCTGGCGCTGTTCCTGGCCCGTCGCCGCAGCGAACAGCAGCTGCGCGCACACGCCGACTTCTACGTCACCACCCTCACCCCGGATGCGATCAGCTACAAGGGCATGGTGCTGCCGGACAAGCTCAGCCGCTTCTTCCCGGACCTGCAGCGCCGCGAGCTGGCCTCCAGCGCGATCGTGTTCCACCAGCGCTTCTCCACCAACACGCTGCCGCGCTGGCCGCTGGCGCACCCGTTCCGCATGCTCGCCCACAACGGCGAGATCAACACCATTGAAGGCAACCGGCGCTGGGCGCAGGCGCGCAGCAAGGTGTGGAAGACACCACGCTTCGATATCGGTGAATTCGACCCGGTCATCTCCATGCATGGCTCCGATTCGCAGAGCCTGGACAACATGCTGGAACTGATGGTCGCCGGTGGCATGGAGCTGATCCAGGCCCTGCGCATCCTGGTGCCGCCGGCTACGCAGTCGCTGGAATTCAAGGACCCGGACCTGGCCGCGTTCTACGAATTCCACGGCCTCAACAGCGAGCCGTGGGACGGCCCGGCCGGCATCGTTGCCTGTGACAGCCGCTACGCCGTATGTACCCTCGACCGCAACGGCCTGCGCCCGGCGCGCTGGATGCTGACTGCCGACCGCCATTTCCTGGTCGCCTCCGAAGCGGGCGTATGGGAAGTGCCGACCGAGCGCGTGGTGCGCAAGGGCAAGCTCGGCCCGGGCGAGATGATCGCCATCGACCTCAAGCGCGGCGACCTGCTCGATTCGGATGCGGTGGACCGCATCAACCGCGGTCGCGCGCCGTACAAGCAGTGGCTGCAGCAGGGCGTGACCTACCTGCAGACCGAACTGATCGACCCGTCGCTGGTGGAAGAGCCCTTCGACGAAGGCACTCTGCGCAGCTACCATAAGCTCTACCAGCTCAGCAGCGAGGAAGTGGAGCAGGTGCTGCGGCCCTTGGCCGAGACCGAGCAGGAAGCCACTGGCTCGATGGGCGACGACACGCCGATGGCGGTGCTGAGCCAGCGCAGCCGCCCGCTGTACGACTACTTCCGCCAGGCCTTCGCGCAGGTCACCAACCCGCCGATCGACCCGCTGCGCGAAGACTGCGCGATGTCGCTGTCCACCCAGCTCGGCAAGGAGACCAACATCTTCCACGCCGGCCCGGAGACGGTGAACCACGTCATCCTCAACTCGCCGGTGCTGAGCCAGCGCAAGCTGCGCCAGCTGCTGAAGATGGACCAGTACGTGCAGGCCAACCGCCTGCTCGACCTGTCCTACGGCGAGGACGAGGGCCTGCGTGCCGGCATCGAGCGCATCTGTGCCGAGGCCGAACAGGCCGCGCGCGATGGCATGGTGATGCTGCTGTTGTCCGACCGCTACCCGGTGGCCGGGCGTCCGATGGTGCATGCCCTGCTCGCCACCAGCGCCATCCACCACCACCTCTCGCGGCTGGGCCTGCGCTGCGACGTGAATCTCATCGTCGAGACCGGCACCGCGCGCGACCCGCACCACATGGCCTGCCTGCTCGGCTTCGGCGCCACCGCGGTGTATCCGTACCTGGCCTACCAGACCCTGTTCGACCTCGGCCGCCGCGGCATCCTCAAGCTCAGCAAGGGCGGTGAGCAGTCGCAGATCGGCCGTCGCTACCGCAAGGGCGTCTACAAGGGCCTGTCGAAGATCATCTCGAAGATGGGCATCTGTACCGTGGCCAGCTACCGCGGCGCGCAGCTGTTCGAGATCATCGGCCTGGAACCGGAAGTCGTGGACCTGTGCTTCCCCGATACCGCCTCGCGCATCGGTGGCGCCGGCTTTGCGCGGCTGGATGCCGATGCACGCGAACTGTGCGTACAGGCCTGGGATGCACAGCAGGGCGTGGATGTCGGCGGCCTGCTGAAGTACGTGCACGGCGGCGAATACCACATGTACAACCCGGACGTGGTCACCACCCTGCAGCGCGCAGCACGCAGCGGTGACCCGCGTGCGTGGCAGCAGTACTGCGATGCGGTGCACGCGCGTCCGCCGTCGGCGCTGCGTGACCTGCTGGAGCTGGTGCCGGCCGCTGCGCCGACGCCGCTGGATGACGTGGCTCCGGCCAGCGAACTGTTCCCGCGCTTTGACACCGCCGCCATCAGTCTCGGCGCCCTCTCTCCGGAAGCGCATGAAGCGCTGGCCATCGCCATGAACCGCCTGGGCGGCCGCAGCAATTCCGGCGAAGGCGGTGAAGATCCCGCACGCTATGGCACCGCCAAGCGCAGCAAGATCAAGCAGGTAGCCTCAGGCCGCTTCGGCGTCACCGCCGAATACCTGGTCAATGCCGAAGTGCTGCAGATCAAGGTCGCGCAGGGCGCCAAGCCCGGCGAAGGCGGCCAGCTGCCCGGGCACAAGGTCAACGAGCTGATCGCGCGGCTGCGCTACGCGCGCCCGGGCATCGGCCTGATCTCGCCGCCGCCGCACCACGACATCTATTCGATCGAGGACCTGGCGCAGCTGATCTACGACCTCAAGCAGGTCAACCCGACCGCGCTGGTGTCGGTGAAGCTGGTCAGCCATGCCGGTGTGGGCACGATCGCCGCCGGCGTGGTCAAGGCCGGTGCGGACCTGATCACCATCTCCGGTCACGATGGTGGTACCGGTGCGTCACCGGTCAGCTCGATCCGCTATGCCGGCGTGCCGTGGGAACTGGGCATTGCCGAAGCACACCAGGCACTGCTGGCCAACGACCTGCGCGGGCGCACGTTGCTGCAGACCGATGGCGGCCTGAAGACCGGCCTGGACGTGGTCAAGGCCGCACTGCTGGGCGCGGACAGCTTCGGCTTCGGCACCGCGCCGATGATCGTGCTGGGCTGCAAGTACCTGCGCATCTGCCACCTCAACAACTGCGCCACCGGCGTGGCCACCCAGGATGAGCGCCTGCGCGAGAACCACTTCACCGGCCAGCCCGAGCGCGTGGAGAACTTCTTCCGCCTGCTGGCCGAGGAAGTGCGCGGCTGGCTGTCCTACCTGGGCGCGCGTTCGCTGGAAGAGATCGTCGGCCGCACCGACCTGCTGCGGCAGATCGAGGCGGCGCCGCGCGACGGCGTGCGCGTGGACCTGTCGCGCCTGCTGGCCGACAGCCGCTACGAAGGACGCCACTGTGCCGCGCAGCGCCTGTACGAATCGCCAGACAGCCTGGCCACGCAGATGGATGGCCTGCTGGCCGATGCCATCGAGCACAAGCGCGGCGGCGAACATCGCTTCCTGATCCACAACACCGACCGCAGCATCGGCACCCGCCTGGCCGGTGCGGTGGCACGCGCGCATGGCAACCAGGGCATGGCCGAATCACCGCTGGAACTACGCTTCCGCGGCAGTGCCGGGCAGAGCTTCGGCGCGTTCAACGTCGGCGGCCTGCATCTGGAAGTGGAAGGCGAAGCCAACGACTACGTCGGCAAGGGCATGGCCGGCGGCCGCCTGGTGGTGCGTCCGCCGCGCGGCGCGCGCTTCGAGGCACGCAGCACGGCCATCATCGGCAACACCTGCCTGTACGGCGCTACCGGCGGTGAACTTTTCGCAGCGGGTCGCGCTGGCGAACGTTTTGCGGTGCGCAATTCCGGCGCGCTGGCGGTGGTGGAAGGCGCCGGTGACCACTGCTGCGAGTACATGACCGACGGTGTGGTGCTGGTGCTGGGCAAGGTCGGCCTGAACTTCGGTGCCGGCTTCACCGGTGGCCTGGCCTACGTGCTGGATGTCGACCGCGATTTCGTTGACCGCTACAACCACGAGCTGATCGACATCCATCGCGTATCGGCCGAAGGGTTCGAGAACTACCGCCAGCACCTGCACCGCCTGATCGGCCGCCATCGCGAGCTGACCGGCAGCATCTGGGCGCAACAGATTCTCGACGAGTTCCGCGACTACATCGGCAAGTTCTGGCTGGTCAAACCGAAGGCCGCCAGCATCGAGTCGCTGACCGAAACCCTGCGACGCGCCGCCTAACGGCAGTGCCGGCCGCTGGCCGGCAACCCAGGATCACGTAGTGCCGGCCGCTGGCCGGCAACCGGAAAACATCAAAGAGCCCGCCATGAGCCGCAAGCACGCCTTCCAGTTCCTCGACCTGCCCCGCACCATGCCGCAGCGCATCCCGGTCGAACTGCGCACCTCCGGCGACTGGGGTGAGCTGTACGGCAAGTTCGGCAAGGAAGACGCCCAGTACCAGGCCGGCCGCTGCCTGGATTGCGGCAACCCGTACTGCAGCTGGAAGTGCCCGGTGCACAACGCCATTCCGCAGTGGCTGCAGCTGGTGCAGGAAAACCGCATCCATGAAGCGGCCACCCTGTGCCACAGCACCAACCCGTTGCCGGAAGTGTGCGGCCGGGTCTGCCCGCAGGACCGGCTGTGCGAAGGCAGCTGCACGCTGGAGGAGTTCGGCGCAGTGACCATCGGCGCGGTGGAGAAGTACATCGTCGATACCGCGCTGGCCACCGGCTGGCGGCCGGACATGGCCGCCGTGCAGGCCACCGGCCACACGGTGGCGGTGATCGGTGCCGGCCCGGCCGGCCTGGCCTGTGCCGACCGCCTCGCGCATGCCGGCATCACTGCCGTGGTCTACGACCGCTACGAGCAGGTTGGTGGCCTGCTGCAGTTTGGCATTCCCAGCTTCAAGCTGGACAAGGACGTGATCCGTCGCCGCCGCGAGGTGCTCGAAGGCATGGGCGTGCAGTTCCGCCTGGGCGTGGAGGTCGGCCGTGACGTCAGCCTGCAGCAGTTGCTGGACACGCATGACGCGGTGTTCCTGGGCACCGGCGCCTACCGCTACACCGATGGCGGCCTCGACGGCCAGGACCTGAAGGGCGTGCTGCCGGCGTTGCCGTTCCTGGTGCAGAACAGCCGCATCGTCGGTGGCGATGATCCGCACGGCCGGCCGATTGCCGGCTGGGAAGACACCATCGCCCTGCCCGACCTCAACGGCAAGCGCGTGGTCGTGCTCGGCGGCGGCGACACCGGCATGGACTGCGTGCGCAGCGCGGTGCGCCTGGGTGCGGCCAAGGTAACCTGCGCCTACCGCCGCGACGAGGCGAACATGCCCGGCAGCGCGCGCGAAGTGGCCAACGCGCGCGAGGAGGGCGTGCGTTTCCTGTTCAACCGCCAGCCGCTGTCGATTGAAGCCGGTGCCGATGACGAAGTGATCGGCGTGACCGTGGTCGAGACCCGCCTCGGCGAGCCCGATGCCAATGGCCGCCAGAACGCGGTGCCGATCGAGGGCAGCGAATCGCTCCTGGAAGCAGACGTGGTGATCATCGCGTTCGGTTTCTCGCCCACCGTTCCGGCGTGGCTGGCCGAGCACGGCGTGGAGGGCCAGACCAACGGCCGCATCGTGGCTGGTGGCAAGGACAGACTGCCGTTCCAGACCGCGCATCCGCGCCTGTTCGCCGGCGGTGATGCGGTACGTGGGGCCGACCTGGTGGTGACCGCCGTGGCTGAAGGCCGCGACGCCGCCGCCAGTATCGTCCGGCTACTGGCGCACTGAATCCGGCGCCAGCAGCACCGCCAGCAATGCACGCAGTTCGCGCGGCTCCACCGGCTTGGCCAGGAAGTGATCGATGCCGGCGTCGCGGCAAGCCTCGCGGGTGCGTTCCAGCACGCTGGCGGTGAGCGCGATGATCGGTACCCGCGCGCGGTGCTGGCAGGTGTCTGCACGGATCGCCCGTGCCAGCGCGAAGCCATCCATGCCCGGCATGTGGCAGTCGGTGATCACCAGTTCAAATGGCTGCGACTGCCAGGCCTGCAGGGCCTGCGCTCCATCGGCGCAGGCATGCACCTGCAGCCCCAGGTCGTGCAGGCGCTGCTCCAACAGCTGCAGGTTGGTGGGATGGTCTTCGGCCACCAGCACCCGTGCCGGTGGCAGTGGCTGTTCCTCGGCGATCGCAGGTGACGGCGCGCCAGCAGGCAACTCGCAGGCACTCAGGTCCAGCTCCAGCCACACCGTGGTGCCCTCGCCGGTCGCGCTGTGCAGCTGCAGGTCTCCCCCCATCGACACGGCCAGCTCACGGCAGATTGCCAGGCCCAGTCCACTGCCGGCGAAGCGGCGCGTGGTCGAAGCCTCGGCCTGGGTGTAGGCGCCAAACACCGCCTGCTGCCGTTCCGCACTGATGCCCACACCGCTATCGCTTACCTGCAGGCGCAACCGCTGCCCCTGTGCGTGCTGCTGCAGCACCTGCACCCGTAGTTCCACCCCGCCATTCAGGGTGAACTTGAGCGCATTGCCGACCAGGTTGAACAGGATCTGGCGCAGCCGCAGGCTGTCGGCCAGCGACCCGGCCTGCAGTGCAGGATCGAGATGGATCTGCAGGTACAGGCCACGGCTGGCAGCCACCGGCAGCAGCAGCTGCTGCACTGCCCGCAGCAGCGCGGCCAGGTCGGTAGGCTGCCGCTGCAGTGGGGCAGGCTGCAGGCGCTGGCTGTGCAGCACATCGTCAAGGATCTGCCGCAGCATCTGCGCGGCGTCGCCGATGGTGGCCAGCACCTGTTGCTGGCGGTGGTCCAGATCGCTGGCGGCCAATCGTTCGAGCATGCCCAGCAGCGTGCTCATCGGCGTGCGGATCTCGTGACTCATCGTCGCCAGGAAGTGGGTCTTGGCCAGCGCGGCCTGCTCGGCCTCGCGCCGTGCATCTGCAAGCGCCTGGGTACGTGTGTGTACCTCGCTGACATCCATCCAGTAGCCGCTCCACTCAACGTTGCTGTCATCGCACGCCAGCGTGCGGCCCTGCGAATGCACCCAGCGCCAGCCCTGTGGCGAGCGCGTACGGAAGGTGACGTCGATCGGTCCACGGGCCAATGCGGCCGCTTCGACACAGTCCATCACCAGAGTCCGGTCATCGGGATGGACCGCAGCCAGCAGCCGCGGGTGGTCGATCCGCGCGGTCTCCACGCTCACCCCGAACAGCGCCTGCACATCGCCGGCAATCTGCGGAAAGCTGTAGTCCCCGGTAGCGGTGCGGCGCGCCTGGTAGACCACCGCCGGCAGGTTCGCGGTCACTTCCTGCAGGCGCTGCGCGGCCACGCGACGCCTTGCGCTTTCGCGGTGCACGCGCCAATAGCCGAAGGCGTAGACCAGCGCCAGCGCCAGCAGGATCAGCGAGGCCGGTACCAGCCAACGCAGGGGCGATGAGGACGGCGGGTTGCGTGGCTGGTCCGGCAGCCATCCCGTGCGGATCACGTCGCGCTGCGTGTCGGTCAGCTGCGACACGGCCTGCTCGAAGCCGGGAATGACGCCGGCACAGGCCGGTACGGTGGCCAGCACCAGCGCGTCGTTGAACCCGGCTGGCGCGGCAATCACCAGCCGATCACCCTGGTAGCGGCGCAGCGCGGCCTCGACCTCGCCGAGGTTGGCGATCACCGCGTCGACCAGACCGGTGCCCAGCAGCGACAGCGCATCATCCAACGGCGCCGGCGGCAGCAGCTGTGCACCCGGAGCCTGCTCGGCCAGCAGCGCGGCCAACGGCAGCCGGTCGGGACTGGCCACCGCGCGCTCGCGCAGGTCTTCCAGGCCCAGCACCGGCCGCGCATCGGCGCGGCGCACGATCACCTGCGGCAGCTGCAGGTACGGTGCACTGGCCACCCAGCCGGAAGGCAGCTGCGAGCGCGGCCAGCCCAGCAACGCCTGGGTGGCGGGCGGCAACAGGCCTTCGACGACCGCCGTGGCCGGCAGCGGTTGCGCCTGCAGCGGCCGTTGTTCGCCCAGCAGGTTCAGGTAGGCCGCGCTGACCCCGTCGGCCTGCCCCTCGATCGCGGACGACAATGGCGCCCGATCGGAAGGCCAGGCAATGCGCAGCGGTGTCTCGCAGCCAGCGGCGGACGCGGTTGCGGGCAGCATCAGGCAGGCCATGACAGCAACAGCTGCAGGGAGGCCGGCGGCATTCACGTTGGACGTCCTCATCTCGCAGGCGGAAGAAACGGCCGCGCAGCGGTACCGCTGCCTGACACGCTATCGACGTGCGGGCGGGCGGCAATGAAGAAAGTTGCAAAAGCATCCAGAAGTGCAAATGGCGACATACACTGCCGCCTTCACCCGTACCTGCGGAGCTCTTGATGCGTATCGGCCTGGCTGCCAACCGTCTCCACCACCACGACGTGCGCGCCGCCCTGTTTCGTTGGCTGCGTGCCAGTGAGGCTGGCCTGCGCGAACTCGGTGTGTCGCTGCACGCGGTCGGGCGCACCCATGACGCGATCGAACGGCACGGCTTCCTGGCCGGATACGGCGGCCTGCACCGTTATCCCTATGGCCGCGAAGGCGGGTTGATGAAGCTGGTCGCCGAGGTGGTCGGCATGGGTCCGGATCGGACGCTGGATGGCGCGATCTATCTGATCGACCCGGTCGATCCATCCTCGGTGTTCCCGGAAGCGACCGCGCTGAAGCGACAGTGCGTGATCCACGGCAAGCCGTTCATTTCAACGGTGGCGACGGCGCGCGACTGGGTCGAGGTCGAACGCATCCACGCTGGGCTGGCGGCCGATGCCGGCGCCGACGATCTGCATGCGTTCGAAGACCAGACGCTGGCGCTGATCGCGCACGATGCGATGAAGCCGGCGATGCTGGCCTTCGCCGATGAGCACTTCGAGGTACTGGCGCGCTTTGGCGAGCGCGTGGCAACCGGCACCACCGGCCAGCGCTTGAACGAGCTGGCCTGGAGCCGCGGTTGGCCCAGCGATACGCCGTGGGTGACGCGCTACCAGAGTGGCCCGATGGGCGGGGATGCGCAGATTGCTGACCGGGTGCTGGAAGGCCGCTGCCAACGCGCGATCTTCTTCGAGGATCCGCATGTGGCGCGCCAGCACGAGGCGGATATCCAGCTGCTGGAGCGTGCGGTGACGACGGTGACCGACCAGGCGGTGTGCATTACGGCGCCACGGGTGGCGGCGCGTTGGGCGACGGCGGCGGCGTTGCGGGCGGGGTGAGGGTTTCGGCCAACGGCTGAGCCCCTCGTGGTGGGTGGGGCCTGCGCGGTCATGAGGTTGGCCGGGATGGGTGGAATTGCGGGGGACGCCGTGAACCCATCCATGGGGGCTTGGCCGCGGCATCCATGCCGCGGACACCCCCGCAATCCCATCCATCCCGTCCTTCGACAGTTTCCGGTGTGCCCACCACGGAAGAAAGAAAGAAGAGCAGGAGCGGGTCGCGCGCTGCGCGCGCTCCTGGCCCATGCTCGGTTGCATTCAACGGCAGCCGAGCGTGGGCTCGGCTCTACAGTTACAGAAGCTGGCGAAGCATGGCTTTCAAGCGGCGCCCTTCCAGCTGGAAGTAGTCGCGCTGTTCGCGCCAAGCGGGGAAGCGTTGTTCCACTTCCTGCCAGAACGCGGGCGAGTGGTTGGCCTGGATCAGGTGGCAGAGTTCATGCACCAGCACGTACTCGAAGGCTTCCGGCCGGCCCAGCACCAGCGCCAGGTCCAGCGCCATGCTGCCATCAGGTGCCAGTGAACCCCACTGCGAAGACATCACCTTCAGGCGCAGACGGCTGGGTGCGCGCGGCAGGCCCGGCAGGTACTTCGGTAGCCAGCGGCCGACATCGGCGCGGGTCTGGGCTTCATAGAACTCACGCAGCAGGCGGCGCAGAGTGGCGTCGCCGGCACGGGTCGGCCATTGCACGCAGGCACCGTGGTCGTCGAGCTCCAACCGTGCATAACGGCCTTCCTGCCAGCGCAGCGGCAGCAGTTCACCGCGCAGCGGCAGCACGCCGGCTTCGCCCGGCTGCAGGGGTGCTGGCAGTTCCTGGCCCTGGTACTGGCGCAGCTGCAGCGCCAACCAGTCGCGGTGTTGTTCCAGGAAGCGTTCGCCCATCACCAGGCTTGCCCGCGGCGGCAAGGTCAACCGCGCGCCACGCTCGTCCACGCTCAGCTTGATCCGGCGCGCACGCGGATCACGCACGCGCAGCACCTCGATCTCGGCATCCTCCAGGCGCAGGCGAACGGTGTCGCGCTGCACGGTGGCGGGCGGGGTCGGGCTGATCAGGCGGCGCAGCAGACGGCTCATGTACCCAGCATAGCGCCGCTTCGGGCCGCCGGATGACCGGCGGCCGTCGGGCTGCCTGTTCAGTCAGCCTTGCTGAGCTTGAAGGCTTCTTCCAGCAACAGGAACAGGCGACGGATCTCGGCACTCTGCAGGGCGAAGCGGGCATCGAACTCGGCGCGGCGGCCGTCTTCGTCGGCATGCTCCAGCTGGTCCAGCGCACCGTCGAGGAACTTCAGCTTGCGCACGATCAGGTCGTCGCCGATGACGAAGGACAGGTTGTCTTCGAAGATCAGCGCCAGCTTGGTCACCTGCTTGCCGGCGTCCAGGTGCTTGTCGATCTCGTCGCAGCGCAGTTCCTGGTGCTGGCACTTGACCACCGCGCCACCCTCCACCGGGTCCTTCATCTCGCACTCTTCGCCCAGGCTCAGCCCGGTCGGCAGCGGCTCGCCGGCGATCCAGCCGGTCAGGATCGAGCGCGGCGCGACTTCGGCGTTCAGCGGCATCGCCGGGAAGCTGCCGAGCAGGCCACGGATGTCGGACATGAAGTACTCGCCGGTCTTGCGGCTGGAGGTATCCACCGCGACGTAGCCGTGCTGCAGGTCGATGAAGGCGTCGTTGCGCGAGGACTTCACGAAGGCGCGCGGCAGCAGTTCATGCAGCAGGTCGTCCTTCATGCGCTTGCGCTCGCGGCCACCGGGGCGGCGGCCTTCCTTCTCCTCGATCTCCTCCAGCTTGCGCTCGAGCAGGTCGTTGACCACCGCTGCCGGCAGGATCTTGTCCTCGCCGCCCACGGTCAGCCACAGGTGCTCGGCGATGCGGTGGGAGAGCAGTTCCTTCTCCTCACGGCCGAACGGCGAGATGAAGCCGCGCGAATTCATTTCCAGTGCGCCGACCGGCTTCAGCAGGGCGTGCGGCAGCAGCGTGTCGACTTCGGAAAAATCGGTGGTGGTCGGGAAGCGGAAGAACGTCAGGTTGCGAAAGAACATGGAATTCCGGTGTCTGAAGGAGAAGGGCGCCCGACCTTAGTCGGCAGGCGTCTCGGGGACTGCGTCGGCCAGCCAGGCATCGGCATGCGCGGCATGCCCGCTGTGGCCCAGGGCCCTGAAATCGAACAGGGTGGCATCGGCCAGTTGTGCTGGCCGTACATCGGCCATGGCGCGTGCGATCTGTTCGATACGGCCCGGATGGTCCTGGTCCCACTGCTTGAGCATCAGGCCGACCTGCCGACGCTGCAGGTTTTCCTGGCTGCCACACAGGGTGCAGGGAATGATCGGGAAACGGCGGGCCTGCGCATACTCGGCGATGTCGTGCTCGCGCACGTAGGCCAACGGGCGGATCACCACGTGCTGGCCATCGTCGCTGAGCAGCTTCGGTGGCATGGCCGCCAGCTTGGCATGGTGGAACAGGTTCATGAACAACGTAGCCACCATGTCGTCACAATGATGGCCCAGCGCGATCCGGGTGAAACCGTGCGCCTTGGCGTGGTTGTACAGCGCGCCGCGGCGCAGGCGCGAGCACAGCGAACACATCGTCCGGCCTTCCGGAATGACCCGGCTGACCACCGAGTAGGTGTCCTGCTCGATGATCTGGTACGGCACGCCCAGCGCGGCCAGGTACTCCGGCAGGACATGCTCGGGGAAGCCGGGCTGCTTCTGGTCAAGGTTCACCGCGACCAGTTCGAACGGCACCGGCGCCCTCTTCTGCAGCTGCAGCAGCAGGTCCAGCAAGGTGTAGCTGTCCTTGCCACCGGACAGGCAGACCATGACCTTGTCGCCCGCTTCGATCATGCCGAAGTCGGCGATGGCCTGGCCGACCTGGCGACGCAGCCGCTTGCCCAGCCTGTCCTGCCCGGGCCCGGCCACGCGCGGGCCACGCGAAGCGCGCTGCGGGGGATCGGGCAGGGAAATCACGGCGGTCATCGGCCCATTCTAACGGCTTGCGGCAGCCTGGACCCCGTGTCGGGATTCCCCTCTCCCGGCAGTCATCATCGCTGTGTATGCTCGGAGGCTGTGGACACCTACAGCCCCGCCGAGATCGTCGAACACCTCGCCGCCCTGCGCGCCGAGCACCGCCTGCTGGATGAACAGATCACCCGCATGGCCGCCAACGGTGAAGACGAGCTGGAGTCCAAGCGCCTGAAGCGGCGGAAGCTGCAGCTGAAGGACTGCATCGCCAAGCTGGAAAGCCTGCAGATTCCCGACGAACCGGCCTAAGGACGGCCCTGGTGGGTGCCAACCCTGGTTGGCACGGCTGGAAGATGTGTGGACCAAGGTCCACACCCACCGCATGGCCCAGCGCTACCCTCAATCCTGCGGCGCAGGCTCGTCCGGGCGTGCCGCTTCCGGGCTGACCCGTTCGATGGTGTGGCGCAGCTCGCGGCCGAGGATGAACTTGGCATCCTTGGCCCAGGCATCCAGGCGTTCGTCGAACAGCAGCTTGCTGTTCTCGTCCGGCCATACCAGGCGCAGCTCGCGCAGCTTCTGGATGAAGCCGCGGAACAGCGACTTGTCGAAGAACTCCGGCGCCGCCGGTGCGTAGAGCAGGCTGAGCCGCTGCGCGGCCTGCTGGCACAGGCTTTCCAGTTCGGCCGCACCCAGCACGCCGGGGCCGTTCTTCACCAGCACCGAGATGGCGATGTAATAGCGCTCGAAGGCCTGCTGCAGCGAGTGGCCGATGGCCCGCAGGCGGAACACTTCATCGGTCTGCCCGGTGTTGCGGGCAAGGATGCCGCCGTCGTCTTCGTTGACGTTCTGCAGCAACCCTTCGCGCACGAACACGTCGATGGTCTGGTCGATGCGCTGGGCGAACTCGTCCTCGGTCCATGGCAGGAACAGTTCGGCCTGGAGGAACGGGTACACCGTGCGGCCCAGCTGGACCAGGCCGGTGCGGCTCATGCGGCGGTTGTTCTGGAAGCAGCAGGCCACCCACGACGATGCGGTGAACAGGTGCACCACGTTGTTGCGGAAGTAGCTGAGCAGCACCGCGGTGTCGCCACTGACGCTGAGCACGTCGCCCAGCGGGTGCTTGATGCGGGTGAGGACGTTGATTTCCTCGGCGTGGGCGATGATCCGCTCCGGCGAATGCGGGGTCACCGTCACCCGGCCCGAGTACGGCATTTCCACCAGCAGGGTCTTGCACAGCTCGATCTGTGCGATCAGGTCGGCCTCGCCCATCGCGTGCTTCGGCGTGGACAGCAGGGCCAGCGCCAGCAGGTTGATCGGATTGACGTCGGCGGCACCGTTGATGCGCACCTGGATGCGCTCGGCCAGCGTATCGACGGTGGTCGACAGCCAGGATGGCTTCTCATCCTCGGACACCGCTTCGCCGCCCCACTCCGGGGCCTTCTCGGCCAGCACGTCGTTCAGCGCGATCGGCTCGCCGAAGTTCACCACCACCTGGCCGTAGTTCTGTTTGAGCACCTTGGGAATGCCCCACAGCAGCGACCAGATCGATTCCTTCTCCTTCGGCCGCCCGGACAGTTCATCCAGGTAGCTGCCGCCTTCCATCAGCTTCTCATAGCCGATGTAGATGGGCTGGAACAGCACCGGCTTGCGTGGCTGGCGCAGGAACGCGCGCAGCGTCATCGAGATCATGCCGCCCTTGGGCTGCAGCAGGCGGCCGGTACGCGAACGGCCGCCCTCGACGAAGTACTCCAGCGAGTAGCCGCCGGCCACCAGCTGCGCGACGTACTCGCTGAGCACCGCCGAGTACAGTGCGTTGCCACGGATCGAGCGACGGATGAAGAACGCGCCGCCCTTGCGCAGCAGGGTGCCGACCACCGGCAGGTTCAGGTTGATGCCGGCCACGATGTGCGGCGGCACGATGCCACGGTCGTACAGCAGGTAGGACAGCAGCAGGTAGTCCATGTGGCTGCGGTGGCTGGGCACGTAGACCACTTCGTGGCCCGGCGCGGCGGCCTTGAACTTGTCCAGGTGGTGCACCAGCACGCCCGCATAGATGCGGTTCCACACATGGCTGAGCATGAAGCTGGCCGAGCGCACTACCGGGCTGGAATAGTCCGCGGCGATTTCCCAGGCGTAGGCATGCGCCTTCTTCCAGGCATCGGCCGGCTTCGAATTGTCGCGCTTGGCCTGCGCGGCGATCGCTTCGCGCACCGGTTCGGCGGCCAGTACCTGATCGACCAGCAGGCGCCGGGTAGACAGGTCGGGGCCGATCACCGATTCACGGATGCGGCGGAAATGGGTACGCAGCACGCGCTGCAGCTTGCGCACCGTACGCTCCGGCTCCAGGCCTTCGTCCACGGTGCTGCGCAGCGAGATCGGCGGGGCGAAGCGGACGATGGTGCTGCGGCCGTTGAGCAGCACCGCCAGCAGGCGGCGGAAGCGACCCACCAGCGCCCAGTTTTCCGAGAACAGCACGGCGAACCAGCCGCTCTGCTTGTCCGGCGCGCGGCCGACGAAGATCGACACCGGCACCAGGTGCACGTCCAGGTCATCGCGCACGCGATGCGCCTGCAGGACCTTGGCCAGCGAATCGGAATGGGTCTTCGCGCCGCGCTGCTCGGGGATCAGCGAATTGCTGGAACTGCGCCGCGACAGCGCCAGATAGGCGCGCTTGCGCCCGGTCGGGTCACCGGCCAGCGGCACGAGCGGCGACGGCAGTCCGGCCTGGCGGCAGGCCTTGTCCAGGATCAGCGCATTGGACAGGCCGTAGTCTTCCAGCACGTACATCACCGGGCGGCCATCGTTGTACTGGCCCGGATCCTCCGGCTCGATCTTCAGCGACAGCCACGGCTCGACCAGGCGGCCGAGCAGGCGCGCCCACAGCGGCCGACGGCCGGCCGGCCGCGCATGCGCCGGCGGCGGTACCGGATTCGGGCCGGTACCGGTCGAGGGGGACGCCGGCGCCGTATCGGCGGGCGTCGACTGGGATTCTTCGCCGGGGAACGGCAGCGGGTTCTGTTTCGACATCGGCGCCATTATGGCTTAGGCGGCGGCGTTGCCGCTTCCCCACCCTCGGTGGGGGCTTCCACAGGTGCCGGAGCCACCGCCGCCCGGGCGGCATCGGCCTGGCGCAGCAGGGCATCGGTATCAGCCAGGGTGCGCGTCAGGTACCAGTTACCTTCGCGCCGGCTCAGCGGCAGCTGCAGGGTCATCTCGCGGCCGGCCAGGTCGTAGCGCAGGCGCACCAGCGCGTTGTCACCCTCCACCGACAGCAGTTCGCCACGCACACTGCGCAGCGCTTCGTCCACGCCCAGCCCGTAACTGCCGAGCACGGCCTTGAGCGTGTGGATGAACGGTGCCAGCTGCTGCAGGCTGCCTTCCATGCCCGCGGCCTGCAGGCCGGCCTCATCGTCGAAACCGACCTTGCCCGCCGCGCCGACCAGCGCGGCGATGGTGTTGCGCGCACGGGCGCGGTCGCTGATCGGTGCTCCCTGCGCCCACTCGGCGAGGGTTTGCACCAGGGCGACGTAATGGGCCTGCTGGCCAGGCGTGTAGCCCTTCTGGTGGCGCAGGTACTGCACGCCGAAGTTGCCCATCGACTGCGCCGCCTGGCGTACCGCGCTGGCCTGGCCTGCCAGCTGGCGGTCGAAGCTGCGCTGCAGTTCGGCACTGGCGTTGGGCTTGCGCAGTGCGGCCAGCATCGGCAGCAGCTGGTCGCCCAACGGCAGCTCGGTCAGCGGCCATTGGCTGTAGCCGTCGGTCCAGGCCTGCTGCAGGCGCTGGTACTGGCTGGGTGGAACCGACAGCTTCGCGTAGCCGACCAGATCGTCCTCGGCCAGGCGCAGGGCCATCGCCTGCACCGCCGCCACCGGTTCGGCCGCCGGCTTGGCCGGATCGTCGGCCGATTCACGGCACGCGGCCACGGCCAGCAGCAGCATGGCTGCCAGCCCCCATCCACGCGCAGACCTTCCTCGCACCGCCACGCTCATGCAATCGGACTCCCCGGACCGGTCCGCATCTTGCGGCCTGCAACGTGACAGCGGCAAGCCGCCCGGTCACGGTTCCGTCAACAGAGGGGTCGGATCCCGCCGCCAGCGGCAGGGGGCTCTGGCCCCGCGCGAAAAAAAAGAGCCCGGATCACGAGGATCTCAGGCTCTTCAAGCCGGCACGAGGCCGGTGGACAGTGTTGTGGCACATGTCCGGTCCGAGGACCGGATGGCGGCGATCCTACGCTGCCCCGCAAGTTAAGGCAACACATGATGTAATGCCGTTCAACTTATTGATTTTGCTCAAAATCGAAAGTCACAAGTGAGGCCAGAGGAATTCTCCGGCGTGATTCCTGCCGATTCGGGCACAACACCTGCGTGGAGCAAGATCGGCGACAGCCTCAGCGCGCAGCCAGTGCCGACGCGATTTCCTGCTGGATCGCCCGCGCCGCGGCCTGCGGATCAGCAGCCAGACGGATCGGGCGGCCGACCACGATGGCGTCGGCGCCATCGGCGAAGGCCTGGGCTACGCCTACCGTGCGCTTCTGGTCATCACCGACCGGGCCACCGGGACGAATGCCCGGGCAGACGATCGAGAACCCGGCGCCGGTGGCGGCGCGGATCGGGCCAGCCTCTTGGCCCGAGGCGATGACGCCATCAATACCGGCGGCCTGGGCGGCCAGCGCGCGTTCGACAACAACGTCCACCGGCTCGCGGTCGATACCCATCTGCGCCAGGTCCGGGCGCCCCATCGAGGTCAGCACGGTCACCGCCAGCAAACGCATGTCGCTGCTGTTGGCGGCCGCGCAGGCTTCCATCATCGCCGGGTGCCAGCCATGGATGGTGGCGTAGCTGACCGGCCACTGCGACAGCCGCTTGATCACCGCCGCAGCCGTTGCAGGAATGTCGAAGAACTTCAGGTCGACGAACACGCGCTTGTCGCGCCGGGCCAGTTCATCGAGCACCTGGAAGTACTCGCCGGAGGCCAGCAGTTCCATGCCGATCTTGTAGAACGCCACGCTGTCGCCGAGGCGCTCGACCCAGTCCAGCGCCTGCACGCGGTCAGGCACGTCCAGCGCGAAGATCAGGCGCTCGTCATCGCGCAGCGGCAGCGGCGCGCGGCTCACGGTGCGTAGTCCAGCGCGGCGCGCTTGGCATCATGGCGGGCCTGGCGCGACTGGCTGTAGTCGTTGTTGAACTGCGCCGGCTCGAAGCCGCCGTAGGTCGGGTTCGGCAGCATCCACCAGCGCTCGCCGAACCAGTCGTGGTACTGCTGCAACAGGGCGTCGCGGCCGTCGTTGGTGTTGGCGGTCACTTCCACGAAATCGCCCAGCTGGTCGCCGAACTGCATCAGCACGCGGTACTTCTGCCCGGCCAGGCGGCGGCGGCAGTTCTTCTCGCTGCCGGCCTGCTCGCAGCCTTCAACCACGGTGCCCAGGCCGAGGAACACGCTGTCGTCGGCTACCGGCAGGCCCTGCTCGCGCAGGTTGGCCAGGGTCGCGTCCTTCAGGTGCACGGCGCGGTTGGAGATGTACAGCAGGGTCACGCCCTTGGCGTTGGCGGCTTTGGCGAAGTCGACCACGCCCGGGATCGCCTTGGCCTTCTTTTCGGCCACCCACTGGTCCCAGCTCAGTTCGTCGTATTCCTTGCCGTCGCGCACCAGGCGCGCCTGGTAGGGCGAGTTGTCCAGCACGGTCTCGTCCACGTCCAGCACCACCGCTGGCTTCAGGCCCTTGGCCTCGTTGCCGCGTTCTTCCGGCACCAGCGCATCCCAATGGGCTTCCTTCAGCGCCACATCGAGGTGGTCGGCGGCAGCACGGTAGGTCTGCTCGGTGATCGCCTTGTACTCCTGCGCGCGCTGCATCCACAGCACTGCGTTGAGGTTGTCGTTGGCGGTCACATCGGGCGTGCCTTCAGCCTTGGCAGCGGCAGCCGGAGCCTCCGGCGCAGCGGCGTCGGCGGCAGGCGCGTCCACGCGCTTGCAGGCGGACAGGCCCAGCGCCGCGGTGGCGAGCAGGGTCAGGGACAGGGAAACGGGACGACGCATGGATTCACCGGCAATCAGATATACCGGCGCATTTTACCGGCAAAGCCGGTCCCGGGACGGCTATGCTTGGCGGTTGACCCGTTGCCCTTCCGGAGGCCGCCATGACCGATTCCACCCAGACCCCCGACGTCCCCCTGCTCGACGCCGTGCAGGCCCGCCTGCTGGGTTGCCTGGTAGAGAAGGAAGCGACCACCCCGGACACCTATCCGCTGACGGTCAATGCCGCCCAATCAC